>Ga0105354_1000006_pt1 | contig 220077 bp, 181 predicted proteins | sample GOMGulsemesocosm_FD_83658 | JGI IMG/M metagenome (GOLD analysis project Ga0105354, IMG submission 83658) | Methane-oxidizing microbial communities from mesocosms in the Gulf of Mexico - GOM9B Gulf of Mexico | ecosystem: Environmental > Aquatic > Marine > Cold seeps | place: USA: Gulf of...
TGGTGCAATTCTACTAGCGCTATTTATATTCTATATTAAAAGAAGTCAGTCGGCTCTAGCATTAAAAATAAAAAACTTTATCACCGGTTTAATTGAAGGCGTTTTAAGTATTTTTAAAATGAAGAAAAAATGGGCATTTATTTTCCATACCTTCTTTATTTGGGGAATGTACGTTGCCATGTTTTACGTTACTTGTTTAGCAATTCCAGAATTAGAAAACATACCTTTTGGCGCTGTTCTAATTGGATTTATTTCTGCAAGTTTTAGTATTGCGGCTACAAATGGTGGTATTGGATCTTATCCTGTTGCTGTTTTTGCAGCATTCTCAATTTTTGGTATTACTAAAGATCCTAGTTATGCGTTTGGCTGGATAATGTGGGCTTCACAAACCGCTATGATTATACTTTTTGGTGGCTTATCCCTAATTTTATTGCCTCTTTTAAACAAAAAGAAATAATTTGTACATTGCAAATACATTAAATTTATTTAAGATGAAATCAAGACTTACCCTAATTGCCTTATTTTTAAGCTTAACATTTAGTTTTGCTCAAACTTTACATAAAAACATAGAGTCTACTATTTTAGGCGAAACCAGAGAACTTAAAATTCAAGTTCCTAGAGGACATGATGCTTATGAAAATGACGGAAAAAAATACCCGTTAATTGTTGTTCTTGATGGTGATTATATGTTTGAAGTTGTTGCTGGAAATGTAGATTACTATTCGTTTTGGGACGACATGCCAAACTCTATTGTGGTTGGTATTAACCAAAGCGAAAATAGAGATACAGATTTAATGTACGATGAAAACAATTCGCTACCCGTAGAAGGTGGAAATAAATTCATGAATTTTGTTATGGAAGAAGTATTACCATACATGGAAAAAAACTTCAACTTAGAAAAATTTAAAATGATTGTTGGTCACGGTAAATCTGCCAACTTTGCTAATTATTTTTTATTAAAAAAAGAAAGCGAACCAACATTTCAATCTTTTGTATCTATTGCGCCAGATTTTGCACCAGATATGCCAGGATGGATTGGAGAAGTTGTACCAAAAACCGAAACTAAATTATTTTACTATCTAGCAACCTCTACTAACGATATCCCTAAATTTAAAGAAACTACAGAAGCTTTAGCGACAACTTTAAAAGCGGTAGAAAATAAAAATGTATTCTTTAATTCCGATACTTTTGATGGTCCGTCTCATTACGCTCTACCAGCACATTCTATTGCAAAAGCATTAGAAAGTACGTTTTTAGTATACCAACCAATTTCTAAAAAAGAATACAAAGAAGTTATTACTAAATTAAGTGGTTCTCCTGTAGAATATTTAGTAGAAAAATATCAAACTATTGAAGATTTATTCGGAATAAAGAAACAAATCTTAATGAACGATTTCCGTGCTATCTATTCCGCTATCAGAAAATCAGAAAAATGGGAACCATTAGAAGAGTTAGCTAAAATTGCTGGAAAACAATATCCAGACACTAACTTAGGTCAATATTTTAAAGCTCGTTTTTACGAAGAAACTTTCGAGCCTAAAAAAGCAATGAAAGCCTATCAATCTGCATATGTTTTTGAAGAAAGTCCTTTTATAAACAAAGATGAGATTTTATTGAAAATTGAAGAAATTAAAGCAGAACACGGACTGTAAATGGCAAAACTTAAATCGGCATTTTTTTGCCAAAATTGCGGGACACAATTCGCAAAATGGCAAGGTCAATGTACTGCTTGTAAAGAGTGGAATACTATTGTTGAAGAACTTATTTCTAAGCCAGAAAAAAGCGATTGGAAAACCACTACAACAGTAAAAACAAAAAACACAAAACCGCTTTTAATTCACGAGATAGATTCCACTAAAGAAGCACGTTTAAACACCAACGATCAAGAATTTAATCGTGTACTTGGTGGCGGATTAGTGCCTGGTTCTTTAACACTACTTGGTGGCGAACCTGGAATTGGTAAAAGTACATTGTGTTTACAAGTTGCTTTAAAATTACCATACAAAACACTATATGTTTCAGGCGAAGAAAGCCAGAAGCAAATAAAAATGCGTGCCGAACGTATAAATCCAATAAACGATACATGTTTTATTTTAACCGAAACTAAAACACAGCATATTTTTAAGCAAATTGAAGCTTTAGAGCCAGATATTGTAGTTATAGATTCCATTCAAACCTTACAAAGCGATTATATAGAATCTTCTGCCGGAAGCATTTCTCAAGTAAAAGAATGTACCACAGAGCTTATAAAATTTGCCAAAGAAACCAATACACCAGTTATTTTAATTGGTCACATTACTAAAGACGGAAACATTGCTGGTCCAAAAATATTGGAACATATGGTAGATACTGTACTTCATTTTGAAGGAGATAGAAACCACGTATTTAGAATTTTACGCGCCAATAAAAACCGTTTTGGCTCTACCAACGAGCTTGGAATTTACGAAATGCAAGGTTCTGGATTAAGAGAAGTATCTAACCCAAGCGAGCTTTTAATTTCAGAAAAAGACGATGAACTTTCTGGAAATGCCATAGCTGCCACTTTAGAAGGTATGCGACCTTTAATGATAGAAGTTCAAGCCTTAGTAAGCACCGCTGTTTATGGAACACCTCAACGTAGTGCAACAGGATTTAACGCCAAACGTTTAAACATGTTATTGGCTGTTTTAGAGAAACGTGCAGGTTTCCGTCTAGGTGCTAAAGATGTCTTTTTAAACATTACTGGAGGAATTACAGTAGACGATCCAGCAATAGATTTAGCAGTAGTTGCAGCCATTTTATCTAGTAACGAAGACGAAGCTTTACCAAACAATTATTGCTTTGCAGCAGAAGTTGGTTTATCTGGGGAAATAAGACCTGTACAACGTGTGGAACAACGTATTTTAGAAGCTGAAAAATTAGGGTTTTCAACCATATTTGTATCTAAATACAATAAGATAACTATAAAACCAAAAGGCATTAAAATTCAATTAATTTCTAAAATTGAAGATGTGGTTGGGTATTTAGTCTAAAGTTTTTTATATAAATAGATAACGAAAAATATAATTTATCAATAATTTGTAGTCATGTCGACGATAGGAGACATCACACAAGTTGCTTTAGTTATATTTACTCACTCGAATAAGATTTCTCCATTGGTCGAAATGATTGGAAATACTCAAGGACTAAAATAAATCGTGTTGTACAGCAAAATTATAAATTCAAAAATATACATTTATAACATGAAATATTTAATAGTTTTATGTCTTGTTTTTATATTCTCTTGTAAAAATAAAAATGTAAAAGATTTTGATTTTATTTTGAAAAATAATACTCAAATTAACGATTCCATAAATAAATTAAAGTATTACAATGAAAAATTAGGAGTTATTTATTTAGATAAAGATTTAAATAATAGTATAATTACCATAGAAATTGTTTCGAATTTACCTCTTACTTTGAGCAGAAACATAAAGACTGATTTTATTAAAATTAATAATTTTCCATTTATAATTTATTCAGAATATTCAGAACAATTGAATATTTCTAATAAAGACTCTGAAAAAATCAAAAAGGAACTTTTAAAAAAAGGTTTAGTCAACTTTAATAATACAGGTTTATTGACAGATTATTTCTATTGGAAATTCTACTATTGTTCAAATAATCCATCGAAGATGGTTTGTTATGGTAAACACCAAATTGAAAAACTTCAACACGATTCAATGAAAAGCATGGATAGTGATAATTTCAAACCGTTTGAAGAGTCTAACTTTTATCAAGAATGCGATTAAATCCTAGATTCGTGTTAAGGATGGAAGTGGTATCCTTTTTTTTGCTTTAATAAATGGCAAAAAAAGATATAACATACAGCCTGACCTGCAAGGTAACTCCCAAAACCACCAACAATTACTTAACACATATTTAATAGCACACTATATTTAGTTTTGTCGCAAAAATCCTTAAATTCGCACACTTACGACAAAACACCAATTATGAGTACTAAATTTACTGAATACAAAGGACTTAACCTACCAAATGTAGCTAACGAAATTTTAAGCTATTGGGAAGAGCACAATATTTTTGAAAAAAGTATGACGTCGCGTGAAGGCGCAGAACCTTACGTGTTTTTTGAAGGTCCACCATCTGCAAATGGATTACCTGGTGTTCACCACGTTTTAGCACGTTCTATAAAAGATATTTTTCCACGTTACAAAACCATGAAAGGTTACCAAGTTAAGCGTAAAGCTGGTTGGGATACGCATGGTTTACCAGTAGAACTTGGTGTGGAAAAAGAATTAGGTATTACTAAGGAAGATATTGGTAAAAAAATATCTGTTGAGGAATACAACGCAGCTTGTCGTAAAGCAGTTATGCGTTACACAGATATTTGGAACGACTTAACTCAGAAAATGGGATATTGGGTAGATATGGAAGATCCATATGTGACTTACGAGCCTAAATACATGGAATCTGTTTGGTGGCTTTTAAAAGAGATTTACCAAAAGCAGTTAATGTATAAAGGTTATACTATTCAGCCGTATTCTCCAAAAGCTGGAACCGGCTTAAGTTCTCACGAGCTTAATCAACCTGGAACCTACCAAGACGTTACAGATACGACTATTGTGGCTCAGTTTAAAGCTGTAGCAAGTACATTACCGGACTTTTTACAGAACGAAGGCGATATTCACTTTTTAGCTTGGACTACAACACCTTGGACATTACCAAGTAATACAGCCTTAACGGTTGGACCAAAAATAGATTACGTTTTAGTTGAAACGTACAACCAATACACATTTAAACCTATGAATGTGGTTTGTGCTAAGCCATTAGTAAACAAACAATTTGGAGGAAAAAACAATGTGTTAGTCGAAGAAAAATCGGCACTTTTAGAGTATAAAGATGGCGATAAGAAAATCCCATATTTTGTAGTAAAAGAATTTAAAGGAAAAGATTTAGTTGGTATTAAATACGAACAATTATTAGACTACGTTTTACCAAACGATAACCCTGAAAATGCATTTAGAATTATTTCAGGAGATTTCGTGACCACCGAAGATGGAACAGGAATAGTACATACCGCACCAACTTTTGGAGCAGATGATGCTTTAGTTGCAAAACAAGCAGTACCAGAAATTCCACCAATGTTGGTTAAAGACGAAAACGATAATTTAGTGCCTTTAGTAGATTTACAAGGTAAATTTAGACCAGAAATGGGTGAATTTGCAGGTAAATACGTTAAAAACGAATATTATCCTGATGGCGAAGCTCCAGAACGTTCTATAGATGTTGAGCTAGCCATTAAATTAAAAACTGAAAACAAGGCCTTTAAGGTTGAAAAATATAAGCACAGTTATCCAAACTGTTGGAGAACAGATAAGCCAATTTTATACTATCCGTTAGACTCGTGGTTTATTAAAATCACCGATGTAAAAGATAGAATGCACGATTTAAACAAAACCATAAACTGGAAGCCAGAATCTACAGGAACTGGTCGTTTTGGTAATTGGTTAGCTAATGCAAACGATTGGAACTTATCGCGTTCTCGTTATTGGGGTATTCCATTACCAATTTGGAGAACTGAAGACGGAAAAGAAGAAATTTGTATTGGTTCTGTAGCTGAATTAAAAGCTGAAATGGCAAAAGCTGTTGAAGCTGGCGTTTTAGCAAAAGATATTTTTGAAGATTTCGTGGTTGGCGATATGTCTGAAGAAAACTATGCGAAATTAGATTTACACAAAAATATTGTAGATGAAATTACTTTAGTTTCAGCAAGCGGGCAACCTATGAAACGTGAAAGCGATTTAATAGATGTTTGGTTCGATTCTGGTTCTATGCCTTATGCGCAATGGCATTATCCATTTGAAAACAAAGACTTAATTGACGATAATAAAGCATTTCCAGCAGATTTTATTGCTGAAGGTGTTGACCAAACCAGAGGTTGGTTCTATACGCTTCACGCTATTGGGACAATGGTTTTTGATTCTGTAGCCTATAAAAACGTAGTATCTAACGGATTAGTGTTAGATAAAAACGGACAAAAAATGTCTAAACGTTTAGGTAACGCAGTAGATCCGTTTACTACTTTAGAAACTTATGGAGCAGATGCAACGCGTTGGTACATGATTTCTAACGCAAACCCTTGGGATAACTTAAAGTTTGATTTAGAAGGTGTAGAAGAAGTAAAACGTAAGTTCTTTGGAACATTATATAACACGTATTCTTTCTTTCAATTATATACTAATTTAGATGGTTTTTCTTACGCTGAAGCAGATATTGCTTTAGAAGACAGACCAGAATTAGACCGTTGGATTTTAAGTGAATTACATACACTTATCCAAAAAGTAGACGATTATTACGCTGAATACGAGCCTACAAAAGCGGCACGTGCTATTTCAAACTTCACACAAGATTTAGTAAGTAACTGGTATGTACGTTTAAGTAGAAGACGTTTCTGGAAAGGTGATTACCAAGTCGATAAAATTTCGGCATATCAAACGCTTTATACTTGTATGTTAACCATTGCTAAGTTAGGCGCACCAATTGCACCTTTCTTTATGGATAGATTGTATTTAGATTTAAATAAAGTCTCTCAAAAAGAGAACTTTGAAAGTGTACATTTAGCAGATTTTCCAGTATGCGATACCTCTTTTATCGATAAGAGTTTAGAACGTAAAATGGAAAACGCACAAACTATTTCATCTTTAGTATTATCATTAAGAGCCAAAGAGAAAATTAAGGTACGTCAGCCATTACAGAAAATAATGATTCCTGTAGATTCTGAACAACAAAAAGAAGAGATTTTAGCGGTTGCAGATTTAATCAAACACGAAGTAAATATCAAGGAAATTGAGATTTTAACTGATGCATCGGACATATTAGTAAAGCAAATCAAGCCTAATTTTAAAGCTTTAGGTCCACGTTTTGGAAAAGATATGAAACTGATTGCCAACGAGATAAACAATCTAAACGCTGAAAACATTAAAGAAATTGAGAAAAATGGAACGCTTAATGTATATGTTAACGGAAAAAGTATTACTTTAGAACGTACAGATGTAGAGATTACATCACAAGATATAGAAGGTTGGTTAGTTGCAAATGAAGGTGCTATTACTGTAGCTTTAGACGTAACTATAAACGAAGCTTTACGAGAAGAAGGAATTGCTAGAGAATTAGTAAATAGGATTCAAAATTTACGTAAAGATTCTGGTTTTGAAGTAACAGATAGAATAAATGTGCAAATACAAAACGAAACGCAAGTTATTAAAGCTGTAAATGCAAATTTAGATTATATTAAAGCCGAAACTCTAACCGATAATCTTGAACTAGTAGAAAATGTTAACAATGGTATAGAAATTGTGTTTGATGATGTAGAAACCAATTTAGGTATCACTAAAAATTAAAATTATGGCTATTGAAACTACAGTAAGATATTCAGATGCAGATTTAGCAGAATTCAAAACATTAATTCAAGATAAAATCGAGCACGCAAAACACGATTTAGAATTAATTAAAAGTGCCTATATGAACGATCATAATAACGGTACAGAAGACACGTCGCCTACCTTTAAATCTTTTGACGATGGTAGTGCTGTAATGTCTAAAGAAAGTAATAGCCAATTAGCTATTAGACAAGAAAAGTTTATTCGCGATTTAAAAAACGCATTAATTAGAGTTGAAAACAAAACCTATGGTGTTTGTCGTGTAACAGGAAAATTAATAAACAAAAAACGTTTAGAAATAGTTCCTCACGCTACTTTAAGTATTGAAGCTAAGAATATGCAACAATAATTAGCAAATAGTATTAAAATTTAACGCCTCAATTTTAAAAATTGAGGCGTTTTTATTACCCAAATTTATGTCTTTAAAAAAAGCCACATTCTTTATAATACTTATTCTAATTTTAGATCAAGTTTCTAAAATATACGTAAAAACGCATTTTATTTTAGGCGAAGATGTTACCATTTTTAATTGGTTTAAAATCTATTTTGTAGAAAATAAAGGTATGGCTTGGGGCACAAAATTAAGCGATATTTTTACGTTTGTAGATGAAAGAACAGCCAAAGTAAGTTTAACTATTTTTAGACTTTTAGCTATTACCGGAATTGGTTATTGGCTATACCAAACACTTAAAAAACAAGGCCCAAAAATATTAGTTATTGCTTTAATATTTGTGTTTGCTGGTGCTTTAGGAAACATTATAGATTCTGTATTTTACGGTGTAATCTTTAATGACAGCGCATCGGAAATTGCTATTGCCTTTTCTGCAAATGGTGGATACGAAAGCTTATTGCATGGTCGCGTTGTAGATATGTTATATTTCCCAATTTGGAAAGGTTACTTACCAGAATGGATTCCAAGTATTGGTGGCGATTATTTTACCTTTTTTGAACCCGTGTTTAATATTGCAGATGTTGCTATTAGCATTGGATTTTGTATTCTTATTTTCTGGAATAAGAAGGCGTTTCCGGATAAGAAAGAGAATGCTTAAGTTAGTTGACTTAGCATAGCTATTACGTACTCAATATATTGTTGACGCCACTAGTTAAAAATTTGCGGTAGCGGAGAAAGAAGCAAATAATTAATCCAAGAAATTTTTAATATGAAATATTTTTATTTTGTTTTATTTTCAGTTTTGATAAATAGTTGTATTGATTATAATGATACCTATAGAGAAGATTATAAATCTCAACTTGATATTTATAAGTTAAATGATACATTATTTTTTGAAAGTAACAATAAAGATTTAGATACTTTTAAAATTAGTAGATTTGATTCTCTATCTAATGAAAGTATTAGTATTAATGCGGGATTATTTAAGTCTAATAGTATAAAAATTAATCATTTACCAAATAATAACTGGTATCGTTCTGTAGTTTATTTTGATGCTTAAATAGGAACTTTAATTGAATGTGAGATACTGCGTCGGAGCGCAGTATGACAAAACTATAATATTGCATCTTCCAATCAAGTTGAGTAAATGTTCCACGCAGTATGGCAAAAAATCTAATTGTCGTGTTTAAAACAATATTCCGAACTCTTAAAATACTCTAATTTGAAATCGGTTTGTCATTCTGCTGAAAAGCAGAATCTATGGTTTGAAACTATTTTAAATAATCAATAGTACTTCAATTGAATGTGAGATACTGCGGCGGAGCGCAGTATGACAAAATGGATTTTCCATAAACTCGATTTGTATTTAACACCTTGTTGTTTCCTGCAAAAACGATAGTAGCGGCAGCTTTTGTAAAATTTAAATCTATGATTTTACAAAACTACAGCGGATAGCGTGGTGGCTTGCCATTTGCCCTAAAACTTAAACGTTTGGTCTGGCGTAACGCAATAATCTAATTTAACATCAGTCGGAAGCATGTCTTCTATTTGGTCTTCGGGTTTGAAAAAAGACAATCCTATTTTTAAACAGTTTGGCGCGCATTCTTGTAAAAAACGATCGTAAAATCCTTTTCCGTAGCCAACTCTATTGCCTTTTTTATCTGATGCTAATAGTGGAACAAAAACAACTTGGATTTTAGAATGTTCTATTTCTATACCATTTTCGGGCTCGGGAATTCCGTAACTATTTACCACAATTTTAGTGTTGTCTTGTAGTAAAAAACTTTTCATTTTAAAGGTTGAAAAGTCACTTTTTGAAATTATACAATGTTTGTCTTTACCTTGTAAAACGTGTAAAATATATTCGGTATTAACTTCTTTTTGAGCCGAAATTGGCAAAAAAACATGATAATATTCCTTATCCCAAATATCTAACTGCAATAACTGATTGGCTATGGCAACACTGTAAGCTTCTACGTGATTATGGGTTAGTTCTGCACGTTTTATTTTGTGTTGTTTACGAGCTTCGGCTTTAGTCATCTTCTTTTCTTAACTTAGATGAAATATGATATAACGCATCGCCTTGGTAGACAATTGGTGCTTCGTTTACATTAATTAAGTAACCTGCGTTAGACGATTTTATAGCGTGATTTAATTTGCCAAACGGATCTGTAATAAAGCCTAAAATTTGACCTTTTTCTATGTAAGCGTTTACGTTAAAAACAGGTTTAAACATTCCGGAATATTTAGCACGAATCCATCGGCTTTCTTCTATAAAAACAGGTTTTTGTTCTAATACTGGCACTTCGTGAGAAGTATCTAACATCTCTAAATGGTTAAGAATTCGCATAGAACCTTCTACACCTATTTTGCAAATGGTTTTATCTATATGAAGTGATTTTCCACCTTCGAAAAGAATAACAGGAACGCCTAAACTATTGCAGGCGTTTCTAAAGGTTTTCTTTATGTTTTTAGAGTATAAAACAAATGGTGCTCCAAATACGGTTGCAAATTTATCGTACTCAGAATGTCCTGCTTGAATTCTAATTTGGGCTGCATTGAAACGGTTTGCGCCACCTGTATGAAAATCTACTATATAATCAACTTTTGGTATAATTTCGGTCATTAAATGGTAAGCAACTCTACCGGCTAAAGATCCAGATTTACTACCAGGAAACGATCTGTTTAAATCACGACCATCTGGAAACTCACGTTGTAAATTAATAAACCCAAAAATGTTTATAACTGGCATACAAATAATAGTACCTATTCTGGGTTTATTAATGCCTTTAGCTATAAGTTGACGTACAATTTCTACACCATTAACCTCATCGCCATGAATTCCTGCTGTAAATAATACCGTTGGTCCAGGTTTTTTAGATCTGTGTATAATTACTGGAACATCTACTGTTGTATTGGTGTGCAGTTTTGCAACACTAAATTTAGCTTCTGCAGATTCACCCTTTTTAATAGCCTTACCAAGGATATTTAAAATACCATTAGGATACACCATGATTTACGACTTTGTATTACGTTCTATAAATTTAATTAAACTTTTAGCAATATTTTTTCCTGTTGCTTTTTCTATACCTTCTAAACCTGGCGTAGAGTTTACCTCTAATAATAATGGTCCGCGTTCAGATTGTAACATGTCTACACCACAAACTGGAAGTTTTAAGGCTTCGGCTGCTTTCATAGCTAATTTAAGTTCTGCATCGTCTAATTTTACAATATTTGCGCTTCCGCCTCTATGTAAGTTACTTCTAAATTCGCCTTCTTTACCTTGACGTTTCATGGCTCCTACTACTTGTCCGTCTACTACTAATGCACGCAAATCTGCACCTTTAGCTTCTTTAATAAATTCTTGAACAATTACTCTTGCTTGTAAACCATTAAAGGCTTCTAAAACAGATTCTGCAGCACTTTTAGTTTCGGCTAAAACTACACCTAAACCTTGTGTTCCTTCTAATAATTTTATAATTACTGGTGCGCCACCAACGTGTTCTATTACCTCGCGTGCATCACGAGAATAGTTAGTAAAAACAGTTTTAGGCATTCCAATTCCTTTTTTACTTAAGCGTTGTAAACTTTTAAGTTTATCTCTAGAATTTAAAATAGCATCACTAGTTACGGTTGTAAACACATTCATCATTTCAAATTGTCTTACAACAGCACAACCATAAAACGTTACCGAAGCTCCAATTCTTGGAATTACAGCATCTACATAATCTAAATATCTATTTTTGTAGAATATTGTAGGTTTTTCTTTTTCAATGATAATATCACATTGTAATGGATCTATAACTTCTACTTCGTGTCCGGCTTTTTCGGCTTCTTCAATAATGCGATTTGTAGAGTATAAATTGGCATTACGTGATAAAATTACAATATTCATTTAAAGTTTGTTTTTTAAAGATTGATTTTCAAGATCGACATCTACTAAGAATTTTTTTCTTAAAAATTGACGACCAATTAAGACAGGAAACTTCATATCGTCTCTTGTACTTAGGGTTAAATTTATTTTGTATGTTTTTCCGAAGAAAATAACATCTGTTTTAATTTTATAACGGTTTTCTATATGTCCGTTACTACTTTTTACATCGGTTAATGAATAGCTTTCAAAAAGCACTTCTTTACCGTTAAAATTGGGATGACCTTTACTATAAAATTTACAACGTAGTTTTTCGCCTTCAGGTGAAATTTCGGAACAATGTATGGAACTTGTATAAGCTCCTGTATCTACCTTACATTCTATTTGGTGCAAATGTAATAAAGGAAAATCTATACTTTCCGTACGACCAATGGTTTTTTTACTCATAAATTATGTTCAGTTTGGAAGATAATAAATCGTCACAGGTTTTTGTCACAAATTTATATTAATTTTAACGATATGCTATCATTTTTTATAAGGCAAAACAAATATAAATATATACCTTTGGAAGAGTTGATATTACTGTAAAAACGACACATGACTCCAGAATTAGAACTTCAATTAAAAACATTACCTAACTCGCCTGGAGTTTATCAATACTATGATAAAAATGATGTTATTATATATGTTGGTAAGGCAAAAAACTTAAAAAAAAGGGTTAGTTCTTATTTTACAAAAACGCACGACAGTGGCAAAACACGTGTTTTAGTCAAAAAAATTGTCCATATAAAACATATTGTTGTTGAGACAGAAACCGATGCACTTTTATTAGAGAATAATCTAATTAAAAAGCATCAGCCACGCTATAATGTCTTATTAAAAGACGATAAAACCTATCCATGGATTTGCATTAAAAAAGAACGTTTTCCACGTGTGTTTTCAACCAGACGTTTAATTAAAGATGGAAGCGAATATTTTGGTCCTTACACAAGTTTAAAAACCGTATATACACTTTTAGATCTTATAAAAGGTTTGTACCAATTACGAACGTGCAAACATGATTTAGCACCAGAAAAAGTAAATACAGGTAAATACAAAGTCTGTTTAGAATACCATTTAGGCAATTGTAAAGGTGCTTGCGAAGGTTTAGAAAGCGAACAAAGCTACCAGGAAAATATTAATGCTATTCGTGAAATTTTAAAAGGAAACTTTAAAGATTCTTTAGGAAATTTTAAAAATCAGATGAAATATTTCGCAGAGCAAATGGAGTTTGAAGCTGCGCAACGTATTAAAGATAAAATTGAAATTTTAGAGAATTACCAATCTAAGTCTACCATTATAAATCCTAAGATTAGTAATGTAGATGTGTTTAGTATTGTTAGTGACGATAGTTTTGCATACATCAACTTTCTTCAAATATCTTATGGTTCTATTATTCGTTCGCATACGTTAGAAATTAAAAAGAAATTAGAAGAAACCGATCAACACTTATTAGAGTTGGCTATTGTAGAATTACGTGAACGGTTCAATAGTAATTCTAAAGAAATATACGTGCCTTTTAAAGTAGATGTTGGTGAAAACATAAAGGTAAGTTTACCGCAATTAGGCGATAAAAAACGTATTCTTGATTTATCTATTAGAAATGCTAAATATTATAGATTAGAACGTTTTAAACAAGTAAAAATTACCGATCCAGATAGGCACGCCAATAGAATTATGGCGCAAATGAAAACCGATTTACGTCTAAACCAAGAACCAAGACACATAGAATGTTTTGATAACTCCAACATACAAGGAACAAACCCTGTAGCAGCATGTGTGGTTTTTAAAGACGGAAGACCAAGTAAAAAGGATTATCGTCATTTTAATATAAAAACAGTAATTGGTCCAGACGATTTTGCTTCTATGGAAGAAGTTGTTTTTAGACGTTACAAGCGTTTATTAGAGGAAGAACAACCATTGCCACAATTAATTATTATAGATGGTGGAAAAGGACAATTATCTTCAGCTTTAAAAAGCCTTGACTTGCTCGGTTTACGAGGAAAAATTGCGATAATCGGAATTGCGAAGCGTTTGGAAGAATTATTTTATCCAGATGATCCAATTCCATTATATTTAGATAAAAAGAGCGAAACGCTAAAAATTATTCAACAATTAAGAAACGAAGCACATAGATTTGGAATAGAACACCATCGCAATAGAAGAAGTAAAGGTGCATTAAAGACTGAAATGGAATCCATTCCTGGTATTGGCGAAAAAACTATTGTGGAGTTAATGAAAGTTTTTAAATCAAATAAACGTATTGGAAACGCTAAGTTATACGAATTAGAAGCAGTTGTAGGGTTATCTAGAGCACAAAAAATATATCACTATTTTCATAAAGAATAAATGAATAAAATCATTTTTTTACTTCTATTATTATTTAGTTTCACTTTTAGCGAAGCTCAGAATAACGATACCAAAAAACAAAAAATTGGTTTAGTCTTAAGTGGTGGAGGCGCAAAAGGATTTGCTCATATTGGAGCTTTAAAAATTATAGATAGTTTAGGTGTTAAGGTAGATTATATTGCAGGAACAAGCATGGGAGCAGTTATTGGCTCTCTTTATGCTTCTGGCTATACGGGTAAACAATTAGACTCCATTTTTAAAATGGTAAATTTTGACAATCTTATAAGCGATAATTTACCTCGAGAAGCCAAAACCACTTATGAACGCGAAAATTCCGAAAAATACGTCATAACACTTCCTTTTGATCATTTTAAAATAAAATTACCTAGTGCATTATCTCGCGGTCAAAACACCTTTGATTTGTTAACTAAATTAATGCTTCCAAATTGTAATGAAACAGATTTTTCTAAATTACCAATTCCATTTTTTTGTATTGCAACAAACGTAGAAAATGGTAATCAAGTTATTTTAGACTCTGGTAATTTGCCACAAGCAGTCCAAGCAAGTAGTGCATTACCATCGTTATTTCAACCTGTTTTAATAGATAATAAATTATTAATAGATGGCGGCGTAGTTAACAACTATCCAATAGACGAACTAAGAGCTAAAGGAATGGATATTATTATTGGAGTAGATGTTCAAGATGGGCTAGCTAATAGAACAGATTTATCTTCTGCTCCAGAAATATTGTTTCAAATCAATAATTTTAGAACAATTAATGATATGAAAACTAAGTCTAAAAAAACAGATATCTATATTAAACCAGACATTACAAAATTTAATATTGTTTCGTTTGATGATGGACGAAAAATAATTGTAGAAGGTGAAAAAGCAACTTTAGAACAAAAAGAAGCTTTATCTAAAATAAATTCAAGAAATTATACTAGTCAAACAAGCATAAAACAAGTTTCAGATAGTTTAAATATTAAAAACATAATAATATCTGGTAAAGAAAACTATACCACATCATACATAAGAAGTAAACTTAAATTAGAACAAAACGAAAAAGTAAGTTTCGCTAAATTTAATAAAGGCACAAACAACCTTATTGCAACAAATAATTTTGATAGTTTTTTTTATGAGTTTAAAAACAATAAAGATGGTTACGATTTGTATGTAAATACAGTAGAATCAAAGCAGAAAACGTTTATAAGATTAGCCTTACATTATGATGATTTGTATAACACAGGATTACTTTTAAATTTAACAAGAAAAAAATTAATGTTTAAAAACGATATTGCTTCTTTTGATTTAATTATTGGGGATAATATTCGTTATAATTTTAATTATTTTATAGATAAAGGTGTGTATTGGAGTGTTGGTGTAAATTCTAGATATAACGAATTTGAAAGTAATGTAGCGGCTACAGGTTTACTATCTCCTGAACAATTGGTAACGACAAACGTTAATAAATTAAATATAAAATACAGCGATTTAAGTAATCAGTTTTTTGTTCAAACTCAATTTAGAAAAGATTTTCCATTACGTTTAGGGATAGAACATAAAAAACTAGAAATAAGCACAGAAACAATAGTATCTGAAGACTTTAAAGATAAGTCAATCTTTGAAAACAGTAATATTTTTAGTGCTTTTGGACAGTTAAGTTTTGATACTTTTGATAATAGGTATTTTCCAACAAAAGGAATTTTATTTAATGCCAAAGCTAATTACTATGCGTTTTCTTCTAATTACAACAATAATTTTACACCATATTCAATTTATAATGCTTCGCTAAATTATGCCTTTAGACCAATAAATAAACTTAGTTTTAATTTTGGAACATCTGCAGGACTAACTATTAACGAAAATCAAAATCAATCCCTAAGTTTTGTTCTTGGAGGATATGCAAATAACTTTGTAAACAACTTTAAATCTTTTTATGGTTATGATTATTTAAGCCTACCAGCAAATAGTTACATAAAAGGAACTATAGATTTAGATTATGAAGTTTTTAAAAAAAACCACATTGTTGCATCTGCAAATTACGCCAATATAGAGGACGATTTGTTTAAAACGTCTAATTGGCTAAGTATTCCCAAGTACACGGGTTACGGAATTGGTTATGGATACGATTCTTTTTTTGGACCTATTGAAATAAAATATACATATTCTCCAGACCAAAGAACACAATACTGGTTTTTTAATTTAGGATATTGGTTTTAGTTGTTTAATTGTGGCGATTTTTTGGTTAAAAAAACCAAAAACCGCGCTTTCAAGACTCGCTTTTATAATTTAAAAAAAGCTCAAACAAATCTTTCAATCGCTAACGCAAAAAAATTCATTTTATAAATCGTAAAAAATTCACGATATTTGTAGTACTATGAAACATTATTGGGAAAACCTCTTAACTTACCTTAAATTTCTTATTAAAAGAAATCCAGAATGATTCACTTGTGTTTTCAACCTTGAATTATTCCCAGTAAGTATTAATCATTCAAAATAAAAACACATGCCTTTTTATCATAAATTAGGGGAAATCCCACCAAAAAGACACACCCAATTCCGTAAAGAAGACGGTTCTTTATACTACGAGCAATTATTTGGGACTGTAGGTTTTGATGGTATGTCAACAAACAGCTACCATGAGCAAAGACCAACACAAGTAAAAGCTATTAAAAAGCAATACAGTGTAAAACCAAAAGTTGCAAAAGAAAACAATATACAATCTTATAGGTTAAGAGGTTTTCAAGTAAAACCAGAAAACGATTATCTAGAAAGCAGAAAGATTGTTTTAACAAATTCAGATTGTCACATTGCATTAGCCGCACCAAAAAAATCTACAACGGAGTATTTTTATAAAAATACAGATTCCGATGAAATGATTTTTATCCATAAAGGAACCGGAAAATTAAGGACTATTTATGGAAATTTAGACTTTAAGTATGGAGACTATTTAATTATACCTCGCGGAATTATCTATAAAGTAGATTTTGACACAGAAGACAATAGGTTATTTATTGTAGAATCTCATGCGCCAATTTATACCCCAAAACAATATAGAAATTGGTTTGGACAATTATTAGAACATTCTCCATATTGTGAAAGAGATATTCGTCGTCCTTATGAATTAGAAACAAATAATGAAAAAGGAGACTTTTTAATTAAAGTAAAGAAAAAAGATGAAATTTTTGATATAATTTACGATTCTCATCCTTTTGATGTCGTTGGTTACGATGGTTTTAATTATCCGTATGCTTTATCAATTCATGATTTTGAACCAATAACAGGAAGAATACATTTACCGCCACCTATACATCAAACATTTGAAACATCGGCATTTGTAATTTGTTCATTTGTACCTAGATTATACGATTATCATCCGTTATCAATTCCAGCACCATATAACCATAGTAATATTGATGCAGATGAAGTTTTATATTACGTAGATGGTGATTTTATGAGTAGAAACGATGTTGAAGCTGGTCATATTTCGCTTCATCCAGCAGGGATAGCTCACGGACCACATCCAGGAGCTGCTGAACGCAGTATTGGAAAAACCGAAACAGAAGAGTTAGCCGTAATGGTAGATACATTTAAACCATTAATGGTTACAGAAGAAGCAATGAAAATAGCCGATGAAGATTATTATAAGTCTTGGTTAGAACATTAAAAATCAATTTAACAATTCGCTAATTTGAAAATGTAATATTACTTTTTCAAATTATAAACAATATAATTCATCAAATTTTAAGAGATGGCAAAAGAAGTAAAATCAGTAAACTACGGTTTAGAAAAAATATTTGAAGGCGCACAAGATTTCCTTCCACTTTTAGGAACAGACTATGTAGAATTTTATGTAGGTAATGCAAAACAAGCAGCACACTTTTATAAAACAGCATTTGGATTTCAATCTTATGCATATAAAGGATTAGAAACAGGATCTAGAGATTCAGTAAGTTATGTATTAAAACAAGATAAAATTCGTTTAGTTCTAACTACACCTTTAAACAGTAAATCACCAATTAACGATCATATTGTTAAACATGGTGATGGTGTTAAAATTGTAGCACTATGGGTAGAAGACGCACGTAAATCTTATGAAGAAACCATAAAAAGAGGCGCAAAATCTTATATGGAACCAATTATCGAAAAAGATGAATTTGGAGAAGTAATTCGCGCAGGTATTTATACCTACGGAGAAACGGTACATATGTTTGTAGAACGTAAAAACTACACAGGAACATTTATGCCAGGTTTTGTAGAATGGAAATCAGACTACAATCCAGAACCGGTTGGATTAAAATACATAGACCATATGGTAGGAAATGTAGGTTGGAACCAAATGGATGTTTGGGTAAAATGGTACGAAGACGTTATGGGGTTTGTTAATTTCTTATCTTTTGATGATAAACAAATTCATACAGAATACTCAGCATTAATGAGTAAAGTAATGAGTAACGGAAATGGTAGAATTAAATTCCCAATAAACGAACCAGCAAAAGCAGCTAAACGTTCTCAAATTGAAGAATACTTAGATTTCTACGAAGGTTCTGGGGTACAACATATAGCTGTAGCAACAGACGATATTATTAAAACTGTTGCCGCTTTAAAAGCTAGAGGAGTAGAATTTTTACCGCCACCACCACAAGCGTATTATGATGATATTCCAAATCGTTTGGGTGAGCATATGGATATGATGAAAGAAGATATTAAAGAGCTTCAAAAATTATCTATTATGATAGATGCCGATGAAGAAGGCTATTTACTTCAAATTTTCACTAAACCAGTAGAAGACAGACCAACGTTATTTTTTGAAATTATTCAAAGAATGGGCGCACAAGGATTTGGAGCAGGAAACTTTAAAGCCTTATTCGAGTCTATAGAGCGCGAACAGTTTAAAAGAGGAACTCTTTAAAATTGAGAAGAATTTATTAAAAAAGCATCATTATTTACTAATGATGCTTTTTTGTTTTATATTTTTGGAATAGTAATTGCAAATTCAATTATTAGAAACTCAAATCAAACCATTTATAAAATGGTTAAAACTTAAGATTATGAAAAAACTAGTACTAATATTATGCGTTGCAATAAGCTTTACTACAATAAGCTATTCACAAGATAAAATAGACTCATTTAAAGCCGGAGAATGGTTTAAATTTAAAATGAGCTATAGCGGATTCTTTAAAGCAGGAAACGCCACTTTAAAAGTAAACGAAACTAACTTAGATGGAAAACCAGTTTTTCACGTTGTTGGAAAAGGATGGACTACTGGAGCCATAAAATGGTTCTTTAAAGTAGAAGATCGATATGAAAGTTATTTTGATAAAAACACAAATCTACCTTACAAATTTATTAGAAAAATAGATGAAGGCGGACATACAAAAGATTTAGAATTAGACTTTAATCAAGATAAACAAGAGGTTAAAATAAAAAACAATGAGAATAAAAGAACTAAAACGTTAAAGACCAAGCCAAATGTGCAAGATATGGTCTCAACTTTTTATTATCTTCGCAATAAATTAGACATTAGCAAGCTTAAAGTTAACGATCAAGTAGAACTTGACATGTTTTTTGATGAAGAAAGCTACGGATTCAAACTTAAATATTTAGGAAAAGACGTTATTAGCACGCCATTTGGAAAAGTAGAAACTCTAATGTTTAGACCATATGTAATGGCTGGACGTGTTTTTAAAGAAGAAGAAAGCTTAACTTTATGGGTATCAAATGATAAAAATAAGATACCTTTGCGTATTAAAGCAGATTTAGCTGTAGGTTCTTTAAGAGCTGATTTAGAAGCTTTTAAAGGATTAAAGCATCCTTTCAAAATTATTGTAGATTAAAAAATGGCAAACCATCAAGACATAATATCTCAATTAAATAATAAATACGAGTCAATAGACCAGGATTTAGATACACATCTTAATGGTCTTTTGCATAGTAAACCTATTACGTATTGGGATTATATTAATACGGATTCTTTATTAAGTTTACAAACACAGCGTACAGATTTACCAGACGAAATGGTATTTTTAATGTATCACCAAGTCAACGAGTTGTTGTTTAAAATGATGCTTTGGGAATTAGATCAATTAGCTAAAGCGGAAAACTTAACAGCTGCATATTTTTCCGAAAAACTGTCTAGAGTAAGTCGTTATTTCGATATGCTTTCATCTTCTTTTGATGTCATGAAAGAAGGAATGGAGATTGAGCAATACATGAAATTTAGAACCACACTAACGCCAGCTAGTGGATTCCAAAGTGTTCAATATCGTAAAGTAGAATTTGCTTCAACAGAAGTAATAAATCTTATAGATAATCGTTTTAGAGCTAAACGTTCTAAAGATATCACTTTAGAAGAAGGCTTTAACGAGTTATATTGGCAAGCAGCAGGAATAGATTTTAAAACAGGAAAGAAAACGTTTTTATTAAGCTCTTTTGAAGAACGCTATAAAGACGAACTAATACAATTTAACCAAACTTATAAGACTAAAAATTTATGGACACTATTTAAAAGTTTGCCTTCAGAAGTTAAAGAAGACCAAACCTTAATAGATGCTATGAGACATTACGATTATACGGTTAATATATCATGGGTAATGGCACATTATAATGCTGCCAAATATTACCTTACCAATGGTGGGAAAACTGTTGAAGCAACAGGAGGAAGCGATTGGACTAAATATATGCACCCAAAATACCAAAAAAGAATATTTTTCCCAGAGTTATGGAGCAAACAAGAAAGAGAAGAATGGGGACAAAATGTTTAGCACTTATAACGCTACCATTAATCCTTTTTAATTGTAAAGACAATACAACTACAGAAAATACTAATCCGGTATTAGCAATAGCTAAACCGGCTTCTTTATTTGAGTTCGGTTTTAAGTTAGACGACTTTATTGTAAAAAAAGATACCATTAAAAATGGTGATACTTTTGGAGCTATTTTGGATAAAAACCATGTCTCATACACAGAAATTTACAACATTGTAGAAAAAATTAAAGACACATACGATATTAGACGTTTACAAGTTGGTAAACCATTTACGCTTTTATGTACAAAGGACTCGTTACAAAAACCAAAAACGTTTATTTATCAGCCTAACAAGGAAGATTATATTGTTATACATTTAAACGATTCTATATACGCCTACAAGAGTACAAAGCCTATTAAATATGTAGAACGTGAAGTTTCGGCTAACATTACTTCTACCATTTCTGAAGCGTTAGACGATAAAGGCATCAGCTTTAATTTAGCTTATAAAATGTCGGATATTTATGCTTGGACTATAGATTTTACAAGACTTCAAAAAAATGATAGGTTTAAAGTTATTTATACTGAAAAGTATATAGACGATAGTATTTACGCAGGTATTCATAATATAAAAGCAGCTTATTTTGAACACAATAAAGAACCTTTCTATGCTTTCGAATTTAAAACAGATTCAGTTTTAGGCTTAAAAGATTATTTCAATGAAGATGCTAAGAATTTACGTCGTGCATTTTTAAAAGCACCAGTAGCATTTAAACGTATTTCTTCTCGTTACAATTTACGCCGAAGAATTGCCATATATGGAAATAAAATTAGACCGCATAAAGGAACAGATTTTACCGCAGCTATTGGAACACCAATTGTAGCAACCGCTAACGGAACCGTTTCTAAATCTAGCTACACACGTGGAAATGGTAATTATGTAAAAATTAAGCATAATGGTACTTATTCTACACAATACCTTCACATGAAAAAGCGCAAGGTAAAAGTGGGACAATTTGTAAAACAAGGTGATATTATTGGATGGGTTGGAATGACAGGAAATACCTCTGGACCTCACGTTTGTTATCGTTTTTGGAAAAATGGCGTACAAGTAGATCCATTCAAGCAAAAATTACCTGAAGCAGAACCTATTTCGGATAAATTAAAAGCAGAATATTTAGAGTTTATAAAACCTGTAAAAACAAAATTAGATGCAGTGCCTTTTGAAGGTGAATCAATTAAAATTGATATTACAGAAGACAACCAAATTACAACGATTAACTAAATGAGCTTACCAAAAATAAATCCAACGCAAACCCAAGCTTGGAAAGATTTACAAAAACATTATTCAACGATTAAAGACGTTCAAATGACGTCTTTATTTGAAAAAGATTCTAATAGAGCAGAAAACTTAACCATTAAATGGGATGATTTTTTTGTAGATTATTCTAAAAACAGAATCACTTCTGAAACATTAGAATTACTTCAAAATTTAGCTAAAGACGTTAACCTTAAAGAAGCTATAGAAGCACAATTTAAAGGCGACGTTATTAACGAAACAGAAGGTAGAGAAGTTTTACATACAGCTTTAAGAGCACATAAAAATGCTGAGGTTATTGTTGATGGTAAAAACGTGATGCCAGAAATTTATGCTGTCAAATCTAAAATTGAAGACTTTACAAACCAAGTGGTTTCTGGAGAACGTAAAGGTTACACTAATAAAGCATTTACAGATATTGTTAACATTGGTATTGGTGGATCGGATTTAGGACCAGCAATGGTTGTGGAATCGCTTCAGTATTATAAAAACCATTTAAATACACACTTTGTAAGTAATGTAGATGGCGATCATGTTAATGAAGTTATTAAAAAATTAAATCCCGAAACAACGCTTTTTGTTATTGTTTCTAAAACATTTACAACACAAGAAACCTTATCTAACGCCAATACATTACGTACCTGGTTTTTAGAGCATGCCTCTAAAGAAGATGTGGCTAAGCATTTTGTAGCAGTTTCTACAAACATTGAAAAAGTTCAAGGCTTTGGAATAGACGCAGACAATATTTTCCCAATGTGGAATTGGGTTGGTGGACGTTTTTCTTTATGGAGTGCTGTTGGATTAACTATTAGCTTAGCAGTTGGTTATAGTAATTTTGATGCGCTTTTAAAAGGAGCCAACAAAATGGATAATCATTTTAAGGACACAGACTTCGACCAGAATATTCCTGTAATTTTAGCTTTATTATCGGTTTGGTATAACAACTTTTTTAATGCCGAAAGTGAAGCCGTAATAGCATATTCACAATACCTTAATCAGTTTGCAACATACTTGCAACAAGGTATTATGGAAAGTAATGGTAAAAGCGTAGATAGAAACGGAGACAAAGTAAACTACCAAACAGGAACGTTAATTTGGGGTGAACCTGGAACAAATTCTCAACACGCCTTTTTTCAACTTATACATCAAGGGACCAAGTTAATTCCTGCAGATTTTATTGGTTTTGCTGAATCACTTCACGGAAACCAAGATCATCAAGACAAATTAATGTCTAACTATATTGCACAAACTGAAGCGTTATACAAAGGAAAAACAAAAGAAGCCGTTTTAGCCGAATTTGAAGCCTCTAACGCAAGTCAGGAAACTAAAGACCAATTAACAACGTTTAAAGTTTTTGAAGGAAATAAACCAACAAATTCTATCTTTATAAACAAGTTAACACCAGAAAGTTTAGGGAAGTTAATTGCTATGTACGAACATAAAATATTTGTACAAGGTGTGATTTGGAATATCTTTAGCTACGACCAATTTGGTGTGGAATTAGGAAAGCAATTAGCTAATACAATTCTAAAAGATTTTGATAACGCAGATTTAAAACATCACGATGCGTCTACACAACAATTAATCAAGCATTTTAAACAATTTAGATAACCACAAACTAACACAACAATTATGGAAATAGTTAAAGTATTACACCAATATTGGGCTTATTTAGTATTACTAATTTTAGTATTAGCAACATTTAACGCCATTTTTAAAACCATAACGAAAAAAGAATACGACCCAAGAGATTTTAGAGTGTCTTTATTCACACTAATCGTTTCTCATATTCAGTTATTAATTGGAATTGGATTATGGTTTGCTGCAGACTATTTCTCTGAAGGAATGTCTATGGGAGAAATCATGAAAAATTCTGCTTTACGTTCTAATGTCATAGAACATCCATTAGCTATGGTTTTAGCAGTTGTATTTATTACAATTGGATATTCTAAACATAAAAAACAATTAAGCTCAACAGGGAAATTAAAGAAAATAGCTATTTTTTACAGCATTGCTTTATTACTAGTTTGCGCTAAAATTCCTTGGGCAAAGTTGTTTTAATAACAATAAAAATATATAATAAATCAAGCCTCACTATTAAATTAGCGAGGCTTTTTTATTAAAATAAACTTAACGAAATATTGATTTAATATTAAAAGTGTAGCTTTGTAAAAAACAAATAGCAAAATCTCTTCTTCAAATTGCTATAAATAACAGAAATTCCAATAACTTAGGAATTCATTACGATTAAAAAATTACATGAGTAAAAAACAAACAAGAAAGCCCTCACATAATAGAGTTGCCAACCTTCAAGATACTATTTTAAGTATGCTAAAAAAGGACAGAAATGCAACTTACAATTACAAACAAATAGCATCTAAATTAAATATTACAGATGCCAGTGGGCGAAATCAAATTATTAAAAAATTAGCGGCTTTGAAGCTAAAAGGTGATATAGAAGAAATAGATCGCGGAAAATTTAAAGCTATAAACAATACAGAATATTATACTGGAATTTTAGATTTAACTTCTAAAGGATCTGGATATGTTATTTGTGAAGAATTTACAGACGATGTCTTTATTTCATCTAACAATATAAACAGAGCTTTAAACGGTGATGAAGTTGAATTATACGTTTACAAACGTCGTAAAAACGGACGAATGGAAGGCGAAATCACCAATGTAATCTCTCGTAAAAAGAGTGAGTTTGTTGGTGTCATTCAAATTCATGAGAAAAAGAATTTTGCATTTGTGGTTCCAGACGATCATAAAATGCCCACAGATATTTTTGTGCCAATTAATAAAACCATGCGTGCCGAAGATGGCGAAAAGGTTTTAGTGAAGCTTGAAGAATGGCCAGAAAAAGCCTCTTCTCCAAACGGATCTGTAATTAGAGTGTTAGGAAAACCCGGATTACACAGCACAGAGATTCATTCTATTTTAGCGGAATATGGCTTACCTGCCGAATTCCCTAAAGAAGTAGAAGATTACGCTAACAACATTGACTTAGAAATTAAGGAAGATGAAATTTCTAAGCGTCGCGATATGCGTAAAACCTTAACCTTTACCATCGATCCAAAAGATGCAAAAGATTTTGATGATGCTTTATCGTTTGAAGTTTTAGAAAACGGAAACTACGAAATAGGAATTCATATTGCAGATGTATCTCATTATTTAAAAGAAGGAACCATATTGGACGATGAAGCCTACGAACGCGCCACAAGTGTGTATTTAGTAGATCGTGTTGTACCAATGTTACCAGAAGTTTTAAGTAATAGCGCCTGTAGTTTAAGACCACATGAAGAAAAGTACACCTTTTCTGCTGTATTTGAAATAAACGATAAAACCGAAATCAAAAATTCTTGGTTTGGTCGTACTGTAACTTACAGTGATGCACGTTTTGCATACGAAGAAGCGCAAGCGATTATTGAAAATAACGTCTCTTTAAACAAAGCCGATGTTATTAACAATCCAGATAAAATAGATACCACTATTCCTGCCGATGTTTCATTAACAGGTGAAGCATACCAAACGTCTACGGAAGTGGCGCAAGCCACTTTAAAATTAGACGAATTAGCTAAAATTATGCGTGGAAAACGTATGAATGATGGTGCAATTTCTTTTGATAAAGTTGAAGTAAAATTCAATTTAGACCAAGAAGCAAATCCAGTAGGCGTATTCTTTAAAACCAGTAAGGATGCTAACAAATTAATTGAAGAATTTATGCTATTGGCAAACCGAAAGGTTTCAGAATTTATAGGAAAGCAAAAACCAGAGAAAACATTTGTTTATCGTGTACATGACGAACCGGACGATGCTAAATTAGCGTCGCTACAAAACGTAGTTTCAAGATTTGGTTACAAGTTGAACTTTAAAGATAGAAAGTCCACTACAGCGTCTTTAAACAACCTTTTAAGCGAAGTAAACGGTAAAAAAGAACAGAACTTAGTAGATACGTTAACTATACGTACTATGAGTAAAGCCGAATACACGACTAAAAACATTGGTCATTACGGTTTAGCATTCGATTATTACAGTCATTTTACATCGCCAATTAGACGTTATCCAGATGTTATGGCGCATAGATTGTTACAGCGCTATTTAGATGGCGAAAAAAGTGCTAATGCAGACGCGTATCAAGAAAAATGTAAGCATTCTTCTAACATGGAAAACTTAGCCACTAAAGCAGAACGCGATAGTATTAAGTACATGCAAGTTAAGTTTATGCAAGACCATCAAGACGAAGAATTTGTTGGGGTAATTTCAGGCGCAACCGAATGGGGAATTTATGTAGAAATTATATCTAATAAATGTGAAGGAATGGTGAGAACTAGTGATATTAAAGGTGACCATTACGATTTTGATGCAGATACATTTTCTATTATTGGACGAAATACAAAACAAACCTATCAGTTAGGAGACGAAGTTATTGTAAAAGTTAAAAATGCAGATTTAGTGAAAAAGCATTTAGATTTTACATTAATTGGAAAACCTGAGTAAGTAATTAAGGTTATACTTTTAAGCATTTATTGGTTTAGAAGCCAAATTAACTTAATTGTCATTCTGCTGAACAGCAGAATCTTAACATATTCAAAACCCTTCAAATTCATAGAATTTGAAGGGTTTTTTATTTGAATTTCTTAGATAGTTGTCATTTAAATGAGTGAAGAAATCATATATAAGTTATTAAAAAAAATAACTTGTGAGATGTCTCCTTTTGTTGAGATAACTTTAACCATCTTATTAATTTCTAACCATTGCTATATGAGGAATACCATCTTCTAGATAGGTTTCTCCTACTTCTTTAAAACCTAAATTATTGTAAAATTTTGTAAGATAACATTGTGCTGAAATTTTTATTTCGGTTTCATTAAAATGGTCTTTTATGGCTTTTATTGAAGCTTCCATAATACTGTAACCAAACTTATATTTTCGTTGGTTTTGGGCTACTACTACTCTACCAATACTAGAAACCTTAAAATAATCTCCTGGTTTAAAAATACGTGTATAAGCTACTATTTTATTATCTTTAAAACCAATGACATGTAATGCTTTTTGGTCTTTAAAATCTATATCTTGATATACACAATCTTGTTCTACTACAAATACATCGCTTCTAAGTTCTAAAAGTGCGTATAATTGATGAATGTCTAATTGATTAAATGTTTTTACTTGTATATCTAACATGATACTTTCTTTTTATTTGCAAGAAGGATGAAGCCATTTGTTGAAGCTCTTTTTTGTTTGTTGCAGTTATGCAAACAAAAAAAGCGACTGCCGCCAGCCTGTTTGCTTGCAACTTGCCCAAATATTAGTCTTGAACTATAACTTCTTTAGAATCTGGTTTGTTGTATTCTGGCTGAATGGTAATATGGTTTATTTTAAATTTGTGTTCTAAAACGTCTTCAATTTCTTCTAAAATGTCGTTAAAATCAGAAATAGTGACATCTTTATGTAAGTCTAAATGAGCTTCTAGATGCATTTCGTTATCACTTAAATTCCAAATATGAACATGATGTAATTGTTTTACATGTTTTATTTTATTAACTGTTTTTACAACTTCTTTTATATTAATTTGATCTGGTGTAAAAAGCATAATTGCTTTTGTAGACTCTTTTAATAAATCGTAACCTACGTAAATTAAATACAAAGCTATTGCAAAGGTTAAAACACTATCTACCCAAAATAATTGATAAAATTTCATTAGCAATCCGCCAATTAAAACTGCTACACTTGCTAACATATCTGTTAATAAATGTAGGTAGGCACTTTTCATGTTTATATTAGATTTAGCGTCTTTTTTAAGTAATAAAACACTTAATCCATTGGCAATAATACCTAAAAATGACATCCAAATGACTAAATTGGATTCTATTTCTTGTGGGTTTTGAAATCGTTTTACAGCTTCTATTATTAATAAAACTGCTACAATTATTAAAGTTGATGCATTTATAAAAGCTGCTAAAACCTCAGCTCGTTTATAACCAAAAGTTCTATGTAAAGAGGCTTTACGTTTACTTAATTTATTAGCAACATAACTTATTATTAAAGAAATTACATCGCTAAAATTATGTAAAGCATCGCTTAATAAACTTAAACTGCCAGAAATTAATCCGCCAATAACTTGGCAAACCGTTATAAGTATGTTTAAAAAGATAGAAATAATTAAATTTCTACCTTGTAAATCGTTGTGATTATGAGAATGGTTATGTGAGTGCGAATGACTCATATTACATACAAGAAATCTTGTCTATTCTATTTTGATGTCTTCCACCTTCAAATTCTGTATTAAAAAACAGTTCTACCATTTCTAACGCTTGTGGAATAGCTGTAAATCTTGCCGGTATACATAATACATTTGCATTATTATGTTGTCTTATTAAACTTACAATTTCTTTAGTCCAACATAAACCTGCACGAACATTAGCGTATTTATTAGCTGTCATAGCAACACCATTTGCACTACCACAAATTAAAATTCCAAAATCCACTTTTTTAGCATCTACATCTGCAGCTACTTTATGTGCAAAATCTGGATAATCTACACTATCAAAACTATTTGTACCGTAGTTATTAACAGTAAATCCTTTTGCTTCTAATTGTTTTACAATAGCTTGTTTGTAATCTGTACCTGCGTGATCGTTTCCTATAGAAATTGTCATAATAAATATTTTTTAAATTCTTTAATATTAGAATTTATGGTTTAGGGTTATTAACAACAAAAATAACAATTACTAATAAGTATAACCGCTATATATAGAATAAGTTACAAGCAATTTATAATTTTGAATTATAGAAAAGACTGTATTTATAAGTATTGTTAAGAAGTCTATGTTAAGTTTTTAATTACTTGTTAATAAGTCTTGATTGTTTTTTAAAACTAAAATTAGGATTATAAATAAAATTTTCCAATCAAAAATTGGAAGTTTAAAACCTAAAAAGTTAGTCACTTTTTTTAGCTTAGTTATTAGACCTAAATAGTAGAGTTATAAAAAGAAATAGATAAAATACTTATTAAATATTAGTTGTTAGTTGGAGTTATTAACACTTGTTAATAGCATTACATAATAGTATTAATATAGAGTACTTTAGCTATACATTTGGATGTTGATTACTTGATAAGAGTTAAACTATAACTTTTAAAACAAGTAAATATTAAAAAAGTTATACCACATATTAACAGACTATAATAACCAACATTATTTTTTTAAATTTTAAAAGAAAAGTAATTATGTATTATATATATGTGAACAACTTTGAAATTAATTTTAATTTAAAGTTTTAAAACTGAAACTAAATTTAGAATTGGTATATTTAGAATTGAATGTAATTAATTTTTTTTTTAATAAACAGGCATTTTAACTATGGAAAAACTTTGTCCAGAATGTGGTATTAAAATTAGAGGTAGAATTGATAAAAAATTCTGTACCGATGGTTGCCGTAATGTTTACAATAACCGAAAAAATAAAGATTCTGTAAATTTAATTAGAAATACTAATAATAGACTTAGAAAAAATTGGCGCATTTTAGAGCAATTAAATCCAGATAAGAAATCTAAGACCAATAAAAGTAAATTACTACAGTTAGGATTCGATTTTAACCTTATTACAAGCATTTATACCACAAAAGTGGGAACAGTATACTACTTTATTTATAACCAAGGTTATTTACCTCTAGAAAACGATTTTTATGCTTTAGTAAAAAGAGATTAATGGTTTAATTTAATTTTTAAGATTAATTGCTGCTTTTAAAATATCTTTTTGACTTATTAATCCAATTAACTTATTATTTTCTATAATAGGAAAACGTCTTATTTTAGAAGTTAAAAATTTATTTGCTGCATCAAAAATATTTAAATTAGAATCTATTGTTTCTACATTAGTTATCATGTTTTTTTCTACTGTTTCATCTTCCATTGGTAAATTATGATAACGACTTAAGCTTATTTGTTTAATACAATCTCCTTCAGAAATAATACCTATTAACTCATTGTTATTATTTACAACAGGTCCACCAGAAATTTTATTATCTATTAATATATTTATTACCTCTGTAATAGATTGTTCTGGTTTAAATGCAATAATATTAGTACTCATAATATCTTTAACAATAAATGGATTTTCTTTATCTAAAATTACATTTGATTTTGGTGCTTGAAAATTTTTAATACCCATAATGACTTTATATTTATAAGATTATGTCTTAATATATTGATAACCAATTAAATAAATGTAGTATTAACAAAAAATTATTATAAAAAAAGCCACTTAAAAAGTGGCTCTTTATTAATTTTATTTAAATATTTTATTACCAGATTCTTACACGATCTTTTGGTGCAATGTACATTTTGTCGCCTTCTTTAATATTAAAAGCGTCGTAAAAGGCATCAATATTTAATAATGGTTGAACTGCACGATTCATTCCCGGAGAATGCGGATCTGTTTTAATTTTATTTTTTAAAGCATCGTCGCGCATTTTTGTACGCCAAACTGTAGCCCAACTCATAAAGAAACGTTGTTCTGCAGTAAAACCATCTATATCTTCTGGTCTTCCGTTTTCTTTAAAACTCATTTGCATAGCATCGTAAGCAGCTAAAACACCACCTAAATCTCCAATATTTTCACCTAAAGTAAATGCACCATTAATGTTTACATCTGGTAAAACTTCTATAGCACTATATTGGTCTGCTAATGCTTTTCCTAAAGCTTCAAATTGCTTTAAATCTTCGTCTGTCCACCAATTATTAAGGTTTCCATTTTTATCGTATCTAGCACCAGAATCGTCAAAACTATGAGAAATTTCATGTCCAATTACAGCTCCAATTCCTCCATAATTAACAGCATCATCTGCGGTGTAATTATAAAATGGTGGTTGTAAAATAGCAGCTGGAAAAACAATCTCGTTATAACTTGGATTAAAGTAAGCGTTTACAATTTGTGGCGCCATTCCCCATTCCGATTTATCTACTGGTTTTCCTAATTTATCTAAGTCCTTTTTAAAATCCCATTTAGAGGCATTTAACATGTTATTTAAGTAAGTTCCACCTTTTTCTACACTATTAACTTCTAAAGCAGAATAATCTTTCCATTTATCTGGATAGGCAATTTTAACGGTTGTAGCTTTTAATTTCTCAATAGCTTTCTCCTTAGTTTCTGCACTCATCCATTCTAAATTGTTAATTCTACCTTCAAAAGATAAAATCACATTTTTAATCATTTTTTCTGCTTTAATTTTAGCTTCTGCAGGAAACATTTTATCTACATATAATTTTCCTAAAGCTTCTCCAATAGTCCAGTTTAAAGTTCCTAAAGCACGTTCTTCTAAAGGTCTTTGTTTTTTAGCGCCACCTAAAGTTTTGCTATAAAAATCCCAGTTTGCTTTTTCTATTTCTGTACTTAATTTTCCGGCTGCACTATTAAAAGTTGACCAACGTAAGAATGATTTCCATGTAGAAACATCGCCTTTTTCTAAAATACCATTTAAAGCTTTTAAGTATTTTGGCTGAGATACAATTACAGTATCTAATTGTTTTACGCCAATACCTTCAAAATAGGTTTTCCAGTTAATTGCAGGTACCATTTTTTGTAAGTCGGTTATAGCAGTTGGATTATATGTTTTTCGATCGTCTCGTAATTCTACTTTATCTAGTTTAGGTTGCGCTAGAGCCGTTTCAAAAGCTAATATTTTTTTAGCTTGTGTTGTTGCATCTGCTTCAGAATCTCCTAAATATTGTAACATTCTAGAGATGTGTGCAACGTATTTTTCGCGTTTTTCTTTAGAATCTGCATCGTCTTTTACGTAGTAATCTCTATCTGGTAAACCTAATCTACTTGTTCCTATATAGGCTACGTTTCTATTACTATCTTTAGGGTCTGATCCAACACCAAATCCAAAAAATTGAGCGCCACCTTTTGGCTCCATTTCTATTAAATAGGCTTGTAAATCTTGGATATTATTAATAGCATCTATTTTTGCTAAGTATGGTTCTACAGGTTTAATGCCTTGGTTATTTCTAGAAACCGTATCCATTATAGTTTGAAAAAGAAAAACAGCTTTTTCTTGATCTGAACCAGGAATAACATTAATTTTTTCTAAATCGTTATTTTTACTCATGGCAGATTTTAAGATACTTAACGCATCTTCATCTGTCATTTGCCTTAATTCATCAAAACTTCCCCAACGTGATCTATCATCTGGAATTTCGTTATTTTCCAACCATTTCCCGTTTACGTAGTTAAAAAAATCGTCGTTTGGTTTTATGGATTTATCCATGTAATCTAAGTTAATACCAGGAACAGTTACAATTTTTGCAATCTTTTGGCTCACTTCTTCTTTTGGTTCATTTTTACAACTAAAAGTTAATAGTAAAGATGCTCCTAAAAGTGTTGTTGTTAGTTTTTTTTTCATTTTAAAAAATTAGGTTTAGAAAATTTAGCGCATAAAAAAGCGCATTACAAGTTAATGAATGCGCTTTAAAAATATTGATAAATCGTTTATTTTAACATCAATTTTTTAGTAATAGTTGAATTATTTGAAGTTATGTTTAAGAAATACATACCTTTTGAATAATTAGATAAATTTAATTGATAGTTATTATTAGAGGTTTTAATATTATTTTCTTTTACTATTAACTTTCCAGTAACATCATAAATTGAAATATTAAATTCTGTTGGTATTTTAGTTGATATATTAAAAATTCCTTTTGATGGATTAGGAAAAACATTAAAGTTAGAAGAAGTAAACTCTTCTGTACTTAAAGCATTACCCGTAATTACAATATTATCTATAATTGCACCTTCATCTTGTACTGCCTCATCAGAATGAAATACAATTCTAAACATAAAATTAGTTTCGGTAGAAAAAGCAGATAGGTCTTTTTTGTATTCTGTTAAATTAGGTTCTGTTCCTGTCCATTGATTTCCAGGACAATTATAACATGTACTAAATTGACCATTTTGTCTATTATTATTATACCAATTTGGATCTGAAGCAGTACCTAATAAAGTCCAATTTAATCCATTATCTAAACTATACTCCACATAAACTATATCCCAATTTTCTTCAAGTTTAAAGCCCATATCAAACTTTAATTCTGGTGCAGTTACAGAGGTTAAATCATAACATTGCGATACAATATAACTTTTGGTACTGTTAGCATAATTTCCATTTAAATTAGTACCATATACATTGTTTGTGGTTGTATTTCCATCGTTTAAAAATGTACCATTAGGAATTCCTCTTTGCCACGCTTGTGTTGCAGAAGCTTCATCAAATACAAGTAATTCTTGAGATACATTTTCTAATGTATTTACCACATTAGTAGAACCAATATCTGTTGCATAAATTAGTTTATCTTCTGAATTATTATTTATAGAATAAGCATCGTTATTTATTGTTGTTGATGCGTTAAATGTATGTAAACCTCTTCCTAAATTTATAGTTGGTAATGTTATAGTTTCTGTATTGTTAGATGCTATTGTACCTGTCCAAGTAAAGTTACTTGGTGTACCATCTATAGTATAAGTTACATCAACAGAATTTATACTATTTGTACCGTTATTTTTTACTTCAATAGTTGGATTTAAACTAGTATTACAACTAATTTCTTGTGTAGAAATTCCGTTTAAAGCAACAAATTGAATATCATTTGTTGCTAATTCTGTAGTAATATTAGATTGCCATATACCTCTACCATAGGTTGCAGCTGTAATTTTATTATCAAATATATTAATTTCTAAATCTCTAATTGAAACATTAGGTAAACCATTTTCAAAAGGTTCCCATAAAAGGGTATCATCATCATATCTATATACTCCTAAACTATTTGCTAAATAAAGGGGATTTTTAGAATGTAAATTTTGATGTTTTACAACATAAATAGGTAAGTTGGGTAAACCAGTAGATATATTACTAAAACTTACACCACTATTTGTTGATTTAAAAACAGCACTAGATGTAGTTGCATAAACAATTGAGCTATCTGCGTTATTTACTTCTATAGAAGTTATACCAGATGGAAATACATGAGTATTTACAAATGTTACACCTCTATCTGTACTTTTCCTCAATGTTGTACCTGTAGCTAAGTATATATTATCAGGATTTAAATCATCAATTTCAATTGTTCTAATATTACTAGATGGATTTATGACTTGCGAAACAGCTTGCCATTCACCATTTTCTAGTTTATATAATTTAGAATATCCTGCATATACTTCACTTTCACTATTAATTACCAGAGGTGTTACCCAATTACCATCCTCACCTGTCGGTGATCCAACAGAACCAGTTATTCCTCCACCAGCATTTTCTGAAATATATAAACCACCACCATTTTGAGTGAATCCATAGTATTTATTTGAATTATTAGGATCTACTCCAGCATCCATACCATCTGCACCATAATAATTTTGCCAAATGTTGTTATTTAAAGCATGTCCACCATTATCTTGTAATCCACCAACCATTTTGTCTGATGTTTGTTTAGAAACAGAAACTTTATAAAACTGACTTACTTGCATACCAGCAGTAAGGTCTGTAAAACTTGAACCTCCATTAGTAGATCTATAAAAACCACCATCTGTACCAGCTAATAATTCCCCTTCAAAGAATCTTAAAAAATGTATATCTGCATGACTGTAAGCAGAACTGTTTGGTGCATTCCAATTATTTAATTGAGTAAAACTACTAGATGCAGGTGTTGTACCTATATTTCCTTTCCATATATTTAAAACACCTGTGTATACTTCATTTTCATTTGTATCAGATACAGCAAATGCCATATCATACCAAGCTTGACCAGATTGAAAAATATCTCCGTTAGTTACTACGTTAGCAACTTCTGTAAATGTATTACCTGAGTCTGTAGATTTATGGATAGATCTAAAACTACTTGAATTATCTGCTGAAAGTAGATATACTAAATTATTATTTGCTGGAGTGACATCTATTACATAACGTGATACACCATTAAATGGTAAACCTCCAAATATAGCTGTAAATGAATCACCACTATTAGTAGATTTATAAAATCTAGAACTTGAAGCGGCATAAATAATAGTTGGATCTGTAGGCTTTACTTTTATATCTTTAATATTTAAGTTATCTGTTCCTGTTGCTTGAACCCAAGTTGTTCCTGAATCAAATGATTTCATAACACCATCATTAGTTGCAACCCATATCATATTTGTATTGTTTGGGTTAATGTATATGTCATTCATATCGTCTATTTGAGGATATGTATTTGGATTCAATCCAGTTGGTAAAAAAGTTAGTCCACCATCTGTAGACTTCATAACTCCAACACTATAAGAGTCTCCAGCATCATCATCTCCTGTGGCAATATATATAGTATTACCTGTTACAGCTATTCCAGATACACCAATTTGATCTAAATCGTCTGTATAAGTATTCCATGTATTTCCACCATCTGTAGATTTCCAAAAACCACCTGCTGGCGCTCCTGCATAATAGGTATTAGCCTGAACAGGATCTTTAACTATTACATTTATTCTTCCTTGACCAGAAGACCAAGATCCAGTGTTAACATGAGAAAAGGGTCCAACGGGAACCCAATTACTTTCATCTATAAGACTGTTTTCTTGAACTAATTTTTGATTTTTTACTGCTAAAGATTTATTATACAATTCTTGATTTGAAGGTAGTGTTCCATCTTCTTTTACAAAATTTTGCCAATAATATTCCCAACGTTTAAAAGGTTTATAACCACTTCCTTTAACATTAGGATCTCTAGTTTCCCAATAAGTGTTAAAAGCATCTACTATTTCTTGGAATTTTAATGGATTATCAGTAGTTCTTGATTCCAAATTTAAAGTTTTCATCCAAGGTGCATCTGGATTAAACTGTGCTTGCGCCGTAATTGCGAATATAAAACCCACAATGAAAAGTAATTTTATTTTCATTTCTATTTTTTTCTAAAAATATGAAATTTATATAGTTTTATCGTTTAATTAACATAAAAATCGATAAAACGTAATTATTTATTAAATCTGGTCTCTTTTAATATGCTATCTGTAACTTTTTTAAGCTTAATAAGTTCGGATACATTTTTATTAGGAACCGTTAAAGACAAAACATAGTGTTTAATTTTCCATTTATTTTTTATCTTTACTAATACTCCAGAACCTCTACAAAGTTCCATTTGTGTGTCTAAAATTTCGTCAAACCATGCTAAGTTTTGCTCTTTATTTATAAAGACATGTCTTTCTAATGCCTTAAAATTCCAGGCTTTTCCTTTATCAAAATAAGGTTTAGAAAAGGTTTTAAAATCTTCAACATTCCAATTTTCTGTAGCATCTGTACCAATAAAAATGGCATCTTTAGTCATTAAATTAAAATAAGTATCAAACTTTGTTTCAGCTGCAGCTAAATGCCATTCATCTAAAACGTTATTCACAGCTATTTTATCAGTTTTTTCTAAAGTTAGTGTTTTAGTGCTATTACAAGAAAATAAACCTATAATTACAAAAATAGAAGTTAACTGTTTCATTAGTTATTGAGGTTTTATTATTAGTTGCGCTTCTTTTTCTAATTTCTTATTTATCTGAAGATTTAAATTTGAAAATGATACAAAAACAGCTTTAATGAACACTAAGTCGTCTTTAGTTAATTGTTTTTTTATTTTTAATTCTTCTTGAAAACGTAGTAAATCATTTTGCATTACTAAAAGTCTAGCTTTAATAGGTGGCGTATCTAATTCTTCTGGAACAATTGTTCTTAATTCTGTAACAGTTGTTTTAAAAAGATCTTCTTGCTCTATAAAGAAATTAAATTTTAATTCTTTTATAGCTTCAATAGCATCACTAATTGTGTTGTAAGCTTTCCAATCTTGAGTTATTTTTTTTGCAGATCTATCTAATAAAATATCATCAAACTTTAATGTATTGATGTCTTCTTTTTTTACTGCTTTATCTTGAGTTTTAATCTGTTCTACTACATCTACTTTTTTTACTTCTTTTTTACAATTTAGAAGTAATAAGCAGATAAAAAGAATATTGTATTTAAACATCTTGTTACGTTTTTTAAACAAATATACTGTATATATCTAAAAAGCAGTTTATTAATGCATATTTACACAATCGTTAATTTATGCTGTTTTAATTTATATTTATTTTATTTTAGCATCTATAAATTATATATCCCATAATGAAAGGTAAAATATTAATTATTGGTGCTGGAGGACAAATTGGTTCTGAGCTTACTCTTAAATTAAGAGAAATTTACGGTAAAGATAACGTTATTGCTAGCGATATAAATTATAATAATATAGATCTAGTAAATTCTGGTACTTTTGAAATTTTAGATGCACAAGATTATCAAGCCATTCAAATTTGTTGCGAGAAACATAATATAAAAACTGTTTATTTAATGGCAGCTATGCTAAGCGCGACAGGAGAAAAATATCCCAATAAAGCATGGGATTTAAACACAGATTCTCTTTTTCATGTTTTAAATTTAGCGAAGTCTAAGCTTATTGATAAAATATTTTGGCCAAGTAGTATTGCTGTTTTTGGACCAACAACACCAAAAGTAGATACGCCACAATATACTATAATGGAGCCTACAACAGTTTATGGAATCACTAAACAAGTTGGTGAACGTTGGTGCGAATATTACCATCAAAAATTTGGTGTAGATGTTAGAAGTATTCGTTATCCAGGAATTATTAGCTGGAAGACATTACCTGGTGGCGGAACAACAGATTATGCAGTCGAAATTTATCATGAAGCTTTAAAAAATAATACTTACAAGTGTTTTTTAAGTGAAGACACCAATTTACCTATGCTTTTTATGGACGATGCTATAAAAGCAACCGTAGATATTATGCAAGCAAAAAGCGAAGACATTAAGATTAGATCGTCTTACAACTTAGCTGGAATTAGTTTTACACCAAAACAAATAGCTGAGTCTATTAAAAAACAATTGCCAGATTTTAAAATCTCTTATCAACCAGATTTTAGACAAGCTATTGCTAATTCTTGGCCTGGAAGTATTAACGATACCGAAGCTAGAACACATTGGAATTGGAAGCATTCTTTTGATTTAGACGCTATTACTAAAGAAATGTTGGAGAATTTGAAAAAGTAAATATGTTTTTAAATTTAACCCACAAAAAAAGCCTTTACAGCAATGTAAAGGCTTTATCAATTAAAGTGGTCCCACATGGACTCGAACCATGGACCACCTGATTATGAGTCAGGTGCTCTAACCAACTGAGCTATAGGACCAGTAATTGAGGTTGCAATATTACTACTTATTTTAATTTTCAGCAAGTAAAAATTAAATTATCTAATCTCTTGGCATAATTCTATTAAAACACCATTCGTACTTTTTGGATGTAGAAATGCAACTAGTTTATTATCAGCACCTTTTTTAGGCGTTTCATTTAAAATAATAAAACCTTCAGCTTTAAGACGTTTTAATTCAGCTTCAATATCATCTACATCGTAAGCTATATGGTGTATTCCTTCACCTTTTTTCTCTATAAATTTAGCAATTGGACTATCTGGTTTAGTCGCTTCAAGCAATTCAATTTTATTCGAACCTACTTTAAAAAACGAGGTATTTACACCTTCACTTTCTACAGCTTCTTCTTTATAATGAGGTTTACCAAATAATTTAGCAAATAATGCGTTAGAAGACTCTAAATCTTTAACAGCAATCCCTATATGTTCAATATTATTCATTTTAAAATAATTATTTAATATTTTTGTTTAGATAGCTAAAGGTATAAATTTTGTAGGTAAAAGTCTTATAATCTTTAAATAACACTATTTTTGCACTATGGAAGAAACACAAAGACAAAAAAAAATTGGTTCGGTCTTACAAAAAGACTTAGTTGATATACTTCAAAAAGCCGCTACAAATGGAGGTTTAAGAGGTGTTTTAATATCTGTATCTAAAGTAACAGTTACTGTAGATTTAGGTGTTGCAAAAGTGTATTTAAGTATTTTTCCAAACGAAAAAGGCCCAGAATTAATAGAAGGTATTAGATCTAACACACCTTTTATTCGTCATGAATTAGCGCAACGTACAAGAAATCAACTACGTAGAATGCCTAATTTAGAATTTTTTATAGACGACTCTATAGAATACATGTCTAAAATTGATCAGTCTTTAAAAAGAACCGATAATCCTTTAAAAGATCCAAATTTCTTAGACGATAGAAAAAAAGTGTAATTGAATTTCTCTCTCTACATAGCCAAACGCTATTTGCGTTCTAAAAGCAGTAATAATGCCATAAACATTATTACGTATATAGCGCTTTTAGGTGTTATTGTAGGCGCTGCAGCCTTATTTATTGTACTCTCTGGTTTTGCTGGTTTAAAAGCATTTACTTTAGAATTTACTAGTGTAATAGATCCAAGTTTTAAAGTTGAAAGTAACACAGGTAAATCTTTTATTTTAGATGAAGCGCTTAAAGACAAATTAGATAACCTTGAAGGATTAGTATTCTATTCTCAGATTATTGAGGAACGCGTTATGGCATCTTCCGATGGAAAGCAAATTATGGCTTTTATAAAAGGTGTAGACGATAACTTTAAACGTGTAAATCCAGTAGATTCAATTATTGAAGATGGCTCTTGGCTAGATCAAAACACGCCCCAAATTGTTACCGGTTATGGCATTGCTAGAAATCTATCTATAGGTATTTTAGATTACGGAAAAGCCATTACTATTTATGTGCCTAAACCTGGAAAAGGTCAAATAACTTCCAAAGAACAAGCTTTTAATTCTTCTAGTACTATAAATGTTGGTGTTTTTGCTGTAAATGAAACGGTTGATAATAAGTACATTTTTTCTTCATTTGAAACTGCCAAAGACTTATTAAACTATAAAGACAATCAAATATCTTCTTTAGAAATTAGAGTAAATGATTCTATAAATAAAGATGATTTTAGAGCCGAATTGCAAACCATTTTTGGAGCTAATTATAGCATAAAAGATACATCGCAATTAAACGAAGCATTATATAAAATGCTAAATACCGAAAACTTAATTGTATACCTTATTTTTACTTTAGTATTAATAATTGCTTTATTTAACGTTATTGGTTCAATAATTATGATGATTTTAGATAAGCGTAAAAACTTATCTACATTATATAGTATTGGCGCTACAGTTTCTCAAATAAGACAAATTTTCTTTTATCAAGGTGTTTTAATGTCGGTTTTAGGAGGTTTTATTGGATTATGTATTGGTTATGTCATTATTCAATTACAGTATAGTTTTTCTTTAGTTATGTTAACGTCAAGCTTGGCTTATCCGGTAGATATTACATTTATAAACTTTGTAATTGTATTTGTTACCATTACCATTTTAGGCATTATTTCTTCAAAAATTGCTAGTAGTAGAATTACTAAAAACTTAATTAAAATAGCTTAGATTTTACAGTTTAAAGTAATTTTAAAAATTGTTTTAGTCGAAGAATTTTCGATTTAACGACTTTATTATAAGTATTTCAATTTAATAAGTTACATTTAAAATACTTCAGTTTAGAAGTGTAACAAATCTTATTTTTAGAACACTAATATTAAAAAGAAAGACATATGATTTTAACAACAACAAATTCCGTAGAAGGTTATAGAATAATAGAATATAAAGGCATAGTTTCAGGTTTATCTGTTAATATCCAAAAGATAAAAATGACATTTTCTATGGATAAATATTATAAAGCCATGCAAGTTAGTATGGAAGAAGTTAAAGAAAAAGCATTTCAGCAATTACAAGACAACGCTATTGCTTTAAAAGCTAATGCAGTTGTAGGTATAAATGTAGATATAGAACTAACAGCTTCTAACAGTACAATGGTTTCTGTAACTGGAACTGCTGTAACTATTGTGAAGTAATTTCATAAAATTTTCTTTACTTTGTAGTAATACTTAAACACAGATATGTTAGACGATATTTTAGCGGGAATTCCTTTTGGTATTATTCTATCTTTTACCATTGGTCCTGTTTTTTTTGTATTATTAGAAACCAGTGCTACTAAAGGCTTTAAGAGTGCTTTAATGTTTGATGCTGGTGTTATTTTAGCCGATATTCTTTTTATTCTTGTTGCCTTTTATAGTACAGAAAACCTTATTGAAAAAGTTAAAGACGATTCTAATTTTCTTCTTTTTGGAGGTGTTTTACTTACTATTTATGGAGTAATCTCTTTTATTAAAGCCTCTAAATCTTTTAAATCTATTGTAAGAGAATATCAAGAAGTACATATACAACGTGATTATTGGAAACTATTTGTAAAAGGATTTTTACTTAATTTTATAAATATTGGAGTGCTTGCTGGATGGTTGGGTTTTATTGTTATAGCCAACTCAATTACGACATCTAAAAATGGGGTCATTCTTTTTATTGCTAGTATGTTAACCAGTTATTTTGTTGCCGATTTATTTAAAATGGCAGCAGCTAAACGTTTAAAAAATAAATTAACTCCTAAACGTATTTATAAAACTAAAAAAATAATAGCTTTAGTTATTTTAGGGTTTGGTGTATTGCTTTTAGTGCAAGGTTTTTTTCCAAAAGAAAAAGAGTTTATTAAAGATAAAATTGAGCAAATAAATCCTTTAGATTAATCTAGTATTTTAAAAACACCCACTCTACAAATTCAAATTCATCAAAATAAGATTGTTCAATGTCGTTAATGTGAACGTTGTTATCAACTTCAAGTAAAGCTGCAATTGGATGCTCTTTGTCCACTAACTTCATACCATTAGTTTTCGGTTTTAAAAGGTAATGTTTAAAAGTACTTTTTTCTTCGTTATTATATAGTTTCAAATGATAATAAGTATCGTCGTTTGCTAGAAAAATTTTGTTTTCAATATATCCAGGAAAAACATCATCTAAAAAAGTATTTCTATAGGAAAGTGGATGAATCTCAACGTCTTCATTATAGAACTTATTAATAATAGTTTCATTAAAACTATCGCCTTTAATTTTAATAAAATACGGTGGAATATAGTAAAACGGAAACTCTATTTTTATAGGATTCCATCTGTTTTGTATTAATTTCATCCTACTTAATCGTAAGCAAGTTATCACTATAATAAATGCAGTATAATTTAGACTTTGAAGAAAAAATAAAATGACTCTCTTTACATCAAAGAGATAGCCAATAAGAATCAATTGAATAATAAATAAAACACCATAATAAATAAGTAATTTTTTACTAATTAGCTCGCTATTCACTATTTTTTTGTAATCAAAAAATGGCGAATTATTAAGGCAATTATTAATAATTGTTGCAAATACAGAAATAGTTATTAGAAAAAATAGAATTGTAATTATCCACCCAAAACCTTCAAACTTTTCACTTATTAACCAAAAATCGTAAAACCCGTGTACAAATGATGCAAGCAATAAAAAAAGAATAATTTCAAATTTATTCTTTTTTAAGTAGTGAACTCTTAAAACACCATAAGCTAGAATTGCTGTGTCAGACATATGTCCAACTGCACATAAGATGGCTCTACCTGTAATAATTTCTACACCATGATGGTAATAATATAAAACATTTTCTACGCCAGCAAACCCCAAAGCGGCAACACATGCAAAAGCTATGTAATCTATAGGTTCATTTATAGAAGATTTAAAAAGTTTTATAGCTATTAAAAGCGGAATTATTTTAGCAATTTCTTCAACTAAACCAATCTTAAACCAGCTGTAGAAAAAATCATTAAAATAGTTTCCAGATAATTCCCATTTATAAGTAATATCAATCAACTCACTTACACCTAAGACAATTAAAACAGATAAGCAACCAAGACAAAATGTGATTATAACTTGAGTTATTTTTTCTTTTTCAAAAACATCTATAAGTCTAAAATAGTCAATCCATATCCAGCTTATAAAAAGTGAAATTAAAATGTAGATTATTAACATTGATTGGGTTTAGTTTTTTGTTATTAATTAACTTTATAATACTTCTCAAGCTTACTAAAAGCAAATAACTTTCTAGCTTAAATTACCGTATAAAGTCTTTGAAATCTAAAACAAAAAAGAGCTACTTCAATAATAAATATATTAAACTTTAATGCCTCGTAAGATGAACAGCATAATGTAAAACTGCTCCTCAAATGTCTTAAATAAAAAAGCTTCAAGAATAAACTTGAAGCTTTTAGAGGTGTCGAGCGGATTCGAACCGCTGTAGATGGTGTTGCAGACCACTGCCTAGCCACTCGGCCACGACACCTTATGTGCACTGCAAATATAAAAAAATATAGGTTTTATAACCTAACCTTTTATGCTTTTCTTTTTTCAGAAATTTCAATCGTCACTTTTTCAACGTCTCCGCCAATTGGTGGATTTAATTTACTAACCGCTACAGTTGCTAAACTTACTAAGTTTGCTTCCTTAAAAATACGGTCAATAATACGCTTTGCAACCTTTTCTAAAAGTGCACTTGGAATTGCCATTTCTTCAACAACAATTTTGTTTAATTGTACATAATCTACTGTGTCTTCTAACTTATCGCTTGAAGCACTTTTCTGTAAATCCGCTTTTATTTTTAAATCTACGCTGTAATCGCTACCAATAGCTGTTTCTTCTTTTAAACAACCGTGATGTGCAAACACGCGTATATTTTCAACTTTAATAATTCCCATTCTTATAATTTAATTAGTGAAGAGGTCAAAGATATTACTAATTGCACTGGTTTTAGCCTTATAGAACTCAGTATATGTACATTTTTTACAAGTCACCGATGAGAATTTCTTGTTTTGCACATCAAATATTTTGGATAATGTACCGCCAGTTGCTCTCATTTCGCCAACTTCGTAGGTTGTGTTGTGACATTTTGGACAAGAATAACTCATAAGTTTCAGTGTTTATATTTTAATTTATATAGTATTAGTATAATATTAATACGATTTGTTACGATTTTCATTAATTTTACAGCTTATTATTTTACCAATTTCTCTATGTCTGAAGATAAAAAAGCGCTCAATTTTTTAGAGCATATTATAGAAGAAGATTTAGCAAACGGCTTATCGCAAGATAAATTACGTTTTCGTTTTCCACCAGAACCTAATGGTTATTTACACATTGGTCATACCAAAGCTATTGGTATTTCTTTTGGGTTAGGAGAGCGCTATAAAGCACCTGTAAACCTTCGTTTTGACGATACTAATCCTGCCAAAGAAGAGCAAGAATATGTAGACGCTATAAAACGTGATATTGAGTGGTTAGGCTACCAATGGGCAGAGGAGTGTTATTCTTCAGATTATTTTCAAGAGTTATACGATTGGGCTATTATTTTAATAAAAGAAGGTAAAGCTTACGTAGATTCTCAAAGTAGCGAAGCTATGGCAGAGCAAAAAGGAACGCCAACACAACCTGGTGTAAATGGACCTTTTAGAAATCGTTCTGTTGAAGAAAATTTAGAGTTATTCGCTAAAATGAAAAACGGTGAATTTAAAGATGGCGAACACATTTTACGTGCTAAGATAGACATGCTACACGTAAATATGTTAATGCGCGACCCAATTATGTATCGCGTATTGCATAAAGACCATCATAGAACTGGAAGCGATTGGTGCATTTATCCAATGTACGATTGGACACATGGCGAAAGCGATTACATAGAACAAATTTCACATTCATTATGTTCTTTAGAATTTAAACCACACAGAGAACTTTACGATTGGTTTAAAGAGCAAGTATATCCGCATGCAAAAGCAAAATATCCAATGCTACCTAAACAACGTGAATTTGCACGTTTAAACCTAAGTTATACCATAATGAGTAAACGTAAGTTGCTTAAATTGGTAGAAGAAAATATAGTTAACGGTTGGGACGATCCAAGAATGCCTACAATTTCAGGATTACGTCGTCGTGGATACACGCCAAATTCAATTAAAAACTTTGTTGAAAAAGCAGGTGTTGCTAAACGTGATAATGTAATTGATGTGGCGCTATTAGAATTTTGTGTGCGCGAAGATTTAAATAAATCTGCACCAAGAGTTATGGCTGTTTTAGATCCGTTAAAAGTGGTAATTACAAATTATCCAGACGATAAAGAAGAATGGTTAGAAGCCGAAAATAATCAAGAAGACGAAAGCGCAGGATTTAGAAAAGTCCCGTTTTCAAATGAAATTTATATAGAAAAAGACGATTTTAAAGAGGAAGCAAGCAACAAGTTTTTCCGATTAAAATTAGGTGGCGAAGTTCGTTTAAAAAACGCTTACATCATTAAAGCAGATAGCGTTGAAAAAGACCAAAATGGAAACATTACACAAGTAAATTGTACCTATTCAGAAGATACCGAACGTCGTATAAAAGGAACCTTACATTGGGTTTCTATCAAGCATGCTGTAAAAGCCGAAGTTAGAGAATACGACCGTTTATTTATGGACGAATCGCCAGATAGTCACGAGAACAAAGACTTTATGGACTTTATAAATCCTAATTCTTTAAAAACTATTACTGCTTTTGTAGAACCAAGCTTAACCGAAGCCAAAGTAGGCGAGCAGTTTCAGTTTCAGCGTTTAGGGTATTTTAACGTAGATAACGATGCAACTAAAACCAATTTAGTATTTAATAAAACCGTTGGATTGCGTGATTCTTGGGAAAAGCAGAAGCCAAAACCAGCACAGCAAAACAATGCGCCAAAGCAGAATAATAATCCGCAACAAGGAGCAAAAGCAATAAACACAGTCAATAAATTAGGTAAAAAATATACCAATTTACCTGAAGCCAAACAACAAAAAGTACGTACCGAAATCTTAGAGTTAGCAAAAGAAGTTGCTTACGACGAGATTGAACCATTATTTGGAACAACCGCCAAAAAAGTAGGAACACGTATAGCTGTTATGTTAGTATTAAGCGTAAAATTAAACGAAGGTTTAGCTAAAAACGATGCTATAAACGATTTTATAACAAAAGCCTTAGAAGACAGCAACGAGCTGTTGGTTCAAGAAGCTAAATTGTTGAAGTAGATCAATTAATTTAATTTTAAAAAGGCTTTCAGGTTAAAACTTGAAAGCCTTTTTGTTTAACATAAACTACTAATAAGGCCTTTTAAGGTATTAATTAGCTAAACAAAACGCTTTTTTGCGTAAATTTAGACCAACTAATCAAATCACTATTTTTATGGAATTTAATTTTTTAGCAATTTTTGTGGCATCTTTAATACCTTTAGTTTTAGGTTTTATATGGTATAACCCTAAATTTCTCGGAACGGTTTGGATGAAAGAAGCCGAAATGACCGAGGAGAAAATGAAATCTGGTAACATGCTTGTTATCTTTGGATTAACCTTTGTTCTATCTTTTATTTTAGCTTTCTTTTTACAACAATTAACCAATCATCAAATGGGAGCAGTACAGTTAACTGGTGGCGATTTAACTGATGTAAAATCATCTTTTCATGCATTTATGGCCGATTATGGTTCTGGATTTAGAACGTTTAAGCATGGTGCTTTACATGGTGTTTTGGCAGGCGTTTTATTAATATTTCCAATTATAGCTATTAACGGAATGTTTGAACGTAAAAGCTGGAAATACATTTTTGTAAATTCTGGTTATTGGATTTTAACTTTAGCAATTGTAGGTTCAATTATTTGCGGTTGGGTTTAAAAATAAAATTTTGCGAACTTTTTAACACTAAAGAAGATGAAAATGCACTAATTTTCATCTTTTTTAGTTTCTATTGATACATTATAATATCTATTCTTCAGTTAATAAACTTCCAAATTCTTGGGATGATTTTACGACGCGTGATATCTTCTTAAAATCGGATTTTCTTAAAGCTATTCAAAGTGCTTCACCTAAAAATATTACTAATTTTTATGTTGGCGTTTATAAAGATGATGTATTAGTTGGGAAAGCTGTTTTTCAGCATATAAATTTTGTATTAGATGCCGAAAATAAAGACAAATCAAGTTTTTTTCAGTCTATTGTTCAAAAAGGAATTAAAGTAATTGCAAAAGGGCATTTGTTGGTTTTGGGTAATTTAATGCAAACAGGACAGCATGGTTATTTCTTCAATGTTATAGAAATTTCAAATACTGATTTTTTTAGTTGTGTAAACGATGCTATTTCAGAATTACAAAAAACGATACAAAAAAAACATAAAAAGCGCGTAAAAGCCATAATGTTAAAAGATTACTTTAAAGATGATGCTATTCATAAAGTGGATTCATTTTTAAATACAGCTCAGTATTTTAAAGTCGCCGTTCAACCCAACATGATTCTTGAAGTTCCAAAACAATGGAATAGTATGGAGGATTATGTTTCAGAGCTTCATAAAAAATACAGAAGTCGCTATAAAACGGCCATTAAGAAGAAAGACATTGTAGTAAAAGAATTATCTGAAACGGATATTCAAACGCACCAAAAAGCTATTTTTAGGCTTTATAAGAATGTTTCTAATAACGCCTCTATAAATTCATTTACCTTACCAGAACATCATTTTTACGCTTTAAAAACTAACTTAAAAGATGCTTTTAAAATCTTTGGTTACTTTTTAGATGAAGAACTTGTAGGTTTTTTTACTTTAATTGAAAATAACACACGTTTAGAAACCTATTTTTTAGGCTATAATTCCAATTTAAACCATAAACATCAATTGTATTTAAACATGTTATATGATATGATTAAATACGGAATAGAACATGATTTTAAAACTATTGTTTTTGCACGTACAGCCATGGAAATTAAAAGCAGTGTAGGAGCAAAACCCGTAGAAATGGTAATGTATATGAAACACACTAAACCTGTTTTAAATAGCGTTTTAAAGTTTAGTATGGGATTTATGACACCAAAACAAGAGTGGCAAGAACGTCATCCGTTTAAGTAGCTATTTCAAGTATAAAAAAGGCCACTTCATTACAAAGTGACCTTTTTTTAGTTAACTAACCAACTTAACTATTCTTTTATATGTTTTTGTTTCTATGTATAATGCGTATACTATAAAAACAACTTACTTCTGTAATACCCTATTTTTTACATCCGTTTTTTTACTATAATTTTTATATAAACAGAAAAAGCTCCTAAAACATAATGTTTTAGGAGCTTTTTAAATCATTAACTAAATATTAAAAAAAGATTATTTCAATTGTTTATTCTGCTTAGCTTCTTTCATGGCTTCACCAATTTGGTTACTTGCAGCAAAACTTGCTACCATATCGTTTAACATATTACTTCCTGCTTGTGGCGAGTTTGGTAATAAAATAAGGTTACTATTTGTTTCGCTACCAATAGCTTGTAACGTATCGTAATGTTGTGTTACAACAATTAAAGCAGAAGCTTCTTGAGAATTAATTCCAACTTTATTTAAGACTTCTACACTTTCTTCTAATCCACGAGCAATTTCGCGTCTTTGATCTGCAATACCTTGACCTTGTAGACGTTTACTTTCAGCTTCGGCTTTTGCTTTTTCAACAATTAAAATACGTTGTGCATCACCTTCATATTGTGCAGCTGTTTTCTCTCTATCTGCAGCATTAATACGGTTCATAGCTTCTTTTACTTGTGCATCTGGATCTATATCTGTTACTAAGGTTTTAATAATATCGTAACCATAGTCTAACATGGCATCATTTAACTCTGTCTTTACAGCAATGGCGATATCATCTTTCCTTAAAAAGACATCATCTAAAATCATTTTTGGCACTTCGGCTCTAACCACATCAAATACATAAGATGTAATCTGGTCATGTGGATAATCTAATTTATAAAACGCATCTTCTACTTTAAGTTTAATAACTTTATATTGTACAGATACTTTTAATCTTACAAATACATCATCTTTAGTTTTGGTTTCAATGATAACATCTAATTGTTGAATTTTAAGGCTTAATCTACCTGCAATTTTATCTACAATTGGAATTTTAAACTGTAATCCAGATTGACGTATACTTTGGAAGCGACCAAAACGTTCTATAATAGCAGCAGTTTGCTGTTTTACGGTAAATATTGAAGAGATTAGAATAATCAATCCAAAAACAAGAAAAGGAATTAAAATTAAGTTCATTTAGTTAGTTTTAAAAGGTTAATGTTTAATGCTTACTAATTTAGTTATATTTGTTCACTAAAACTCCAAATAACCATGAAAAATAAACACTTACTACTATTAGTCGCTATATGTGTATGTTTTGTTACAGAATCTAACGCACAAAGACGAAAAGCCAAAGGAACTGTTAATATTGTTAATGGATTTGCTATTGGTGGAGGATTAACTAATTACGATATTTTAACCGATAATTTTACGACGACTAAAGGTGAAGGTTGGATATTTGGAATGAGTGCTACAGTAGATTTGCCTCACAAAGCATATGGTGTAAGTTATGGAATGCAATTATCTGAAAACATTATTGGTATTGCAGCTAAACCATCTTTAACAACCTCTAGTATAGATAATTCTGTGGATTATAAAATCTTTACAGCGCAATTAGCTTTTTTATGGCACATTAAATTAGGTACAGATCATTTAACTTTAGATGTAGGTCCTATGTTGCAGTACAATAGTGATTTAGAGTTAAAAGATGAAGATAAAAAAGATTATATTATTGATGGTTTTACTACTGTTATAGCTGAAGATTTTAAAAATTTAAATAACATAAATTTTAATGGTGCTATTGGTTTAACTGCTGGTGTTAGCCATTTTAAAGTTAGAGCGCAATATATCTATGGGTTTACAAATATTTTAGGCGCTCTTAACAAAGAAGAATTTGCTGCAGATTTAGACAAGCAATTTAAAGGTCACCAAAGTATGTTGGCCTTTACAGTTATGTTTTCGTTTTAAGAGGTATTTACATGTATAAAAAAGGAGCTAATGAAAATTAGCTCCTTTAATTTTGGTATTAACTTAAGCTATTAGCAAGCTTCTATTAATTTATTTATACGTTTTAAAGTTTCTGGTTTTCCAATAAGAAACATAATATCAAAAACATCTGGTCCGCTTAATCCACCAACTAAAGCTAAACGTAAAGGCATCATTACTTTTCCAAAACCAATTTCTTTAGACGTAATCCAACCTTTTACAGCAGTTTGTAATGGCTCTACATCAAAATCTTCTACAGACTCTATTACCGTTACTAATTCTTCCAATAATGATTTAGTGTCTTCTTTTATGGCTTTTTTAAACCCTTTTTCATCAAAAGTTGTTGGAATTGTAAAGAAAAAAGAGCTTAAACCCCAAAATTCGTTTACAAATGTGGCGCGTTCTTTAATCTTATCTACAACTAATTCAATAAAATTAACATCTATATCTGCTAATTCTGTTCTTTCAGCTTTAAATTTTTCAGCTAAATCATAGTTGTTTTGTTCTTGCATGTATTGGTGATTAAACCACTTGGTTTTATCTGGGTCAAAACGTGCGCCTGCTTTATTTACTTTACTTAAATCGAAAGCTGTAATTAACTCTTCCATAGAAAAAATTTCTTGCTCAGTTCCTGGGTTCCAACCTAAAAAGGCTAAGAAATTAACTACAGATTCTGGGAAATAACCATCTTCTTTATAACCTTTAGACACTTCGCCTTCTGGAGATGTATATTCTAATGGAAATACCGGAAAGCCTAATTTATCGCCATCACGTTTACTTAATTTTCCTTTTCCTGTTGGTTTATGAATTAATGGTAAATGCGCAAATTCTGGTGCATCCCATCCAAAAGCTTTGTATAATTGGTAGTGCAAGGCTAAACTTGGTAACCATTCTTCACCACGAATTACATGCGAGATTTCCATTAAATGGTCGTCTACAATATTTGCTAAATGGTAGGTTGGCATACCATCACTTTTAAATAATACTTTATCGTCTAAAACGTTAGTGTCTATTTTAATATCGCCACGAATAATATCTTTTAAATGAAGTGTTTCATCTTGAGGCGATTTAAAACGAATCACATAATCTTCGCCAGCTTCAATTTTAGCGGCAACTTCTTCCGCCGAAAGGCTTAAAGAATTATCTAATTTCTCGCGATTATGCCAGTTATAAATAAATGTTTTTCCTTTTTCTTCGTGGTCTTTTCTATGAAAATCAAGCGATTCTGCCGAGTCAAATGCATAATAAGCATTACCAGAAGCAATTAATTTATCGGCATATTCTTTATATAAATGCTTGCGTTCGCTTTGTTTATAAGGACCAAAATCTCCTCCAGAAACTGGACCTTCATCTATTGGCATATTACACCAATTTAATGAGTCAATTATATAATCTTCTGCACCTTCAACAAAACGTTTTTGATCTGTATCTTCTATTCTTAAAATAAAAGTTCCGTTGTGTTTTTTAGCAAATAAATAATTAAATAAAGCGGTACGAACGCCACCAATATGTAATGGTCCTGTTGGACTTGGTGCAAAACGCACACGAACATTTTTAGTCATGAAAATAGATTTATGACTGCAAAGATATAGCCTTTATCTATAACGTGAAAACCTACGCAATGTTACTTTAAAATTTTGTGTAAACTCCAAAATTAATAGCGGCTTTTTTAGCAACGTTATTTCCAGAAAAAGCACCACCAAAACTTGCAGTAACTCCAATTTTTTCTGTAATTTCTAATAAGCCTTTTAAACCGTAAGCTGCATATTCTTGGTTATTTACATAAGTTCCTGTAAGTAGGTTTTCTAATGGTAAATTTCCGTCCTTTTCATTATTAAAAGAGCTTACAACATCTAAATAAGCCACAACCCAAAGTCTGTTAAATGTCTTATATCCAGCTTCTCCACCAAATTTAAAGTTAGAACTATAGTTATTAAATCTTATGTTTGTTCCTGTAAAAGCTTGTACATAAAAGTTTTTATAACCTCTTCCAATGTTTAAAGTTGGTGTTAAAGACCAAGTATTGTAACCTGTTCTTAGACCTGTTTTATTATCGTAATTCCCCGTATTAGCTTCAATATTAAATTGTCCAGAGATTATCCATTTTTTTTTATATAATTGGTGCTTTATTCCTAATTCTATATTACCTAAAGCATTATTGTTGCCTTCTTCTGTTAATGGTGTCAAGTTTTTAAAAGTTGTACTGCTAGCTGTTAAACTTTTAAAAGGTAAATTGGCAATTAAAGTGGTTTTGTCTGTTAAACCATATTCAGTATATAATTGTATAGTATTATCTGTTATGGTTCGTTCTGTATTGTAGTCTGGATTTCCAAATTGATTATTATAATTTGCAATAGAGCTAAAACTTAATTGTGTAAACCCTTCGCCTTTTTTTTTCGTCCAAGCACTCTGTGCACAAACGGTTTGAACAGTTATAAATAATAAAATAAGAGGTATAAAACGTTTCATAATTTATGGTGATTTTAAAACTTAGTAGTAAATCAAAATCATTCCTTACATCGTAATTATAAAAGATTTACAATTTCTTAAAAAATAAAATAGTAATTTAGTCAGTTAATACATTAAAACAGATTAAAACTGGACGCATTTCAACACATACAAGATAAATTACAGCAGTTTGTAAGTAAATACTACACCAATAGATTAATTAAAGGTGCTATTTTATTTTTTGCAATTGGGTTGCTGTATTTTATTTTCACCTTATTAATTGAGCACTTTTTATGGTTAAACTCAACATTAAGAACTGCCTTATTTTGGTTGTTTGTTTTAGTTGAAGTGTCTCTTTTTGCATTCTTTATTGCAACACCATTAATCTACTTATTTAAATTAAAACAAGGCTTAAATTATAAAGAAGCGTCTAAATTAATTGGTGCTCATTTTCCAGAGGTAAAAGATAAATTAACTAATGTTTTACAGTTAAAGGAAGAAAGTTCTAACTCGGAATTATTGCTGGCAAGTATTAATCAGAAATCGGATGAGTTAACACCAATTCCATTTAAAAATGCTATAAATTTTAAGGCAAACATCAAATATTTAAAATATGCTTTAATTCCGTTAATTATTTTATTAGCGTTTTACGCATCCGGCAAAATAGATTGGTTTAGTAAAAGTTACGAACGTGTTGTAAATTACAATATAGCTTACGAGCCGCCAGCACCATTCAAGTTTTTTGTAATAAACGATAAATTAGAAACGGTTGAAAATAAACCGTTTACACTTTACATAGAAACTGTTGGAGAAGTAGTTCCAGAAAATGCAAGTATAGAATTTAATAACGAAACCTACTTTTTGGAAGCAACAAGTTCTGGTGTTTTTGAATATACTTTTAGTGCCATAAAACAACCAATTACCTTCAGTTTAAAAGCTAATAATGTCAAGTCTAAACCATATAATATTAACCTAATAAATGCACCGCAAATTATAAGTTTTGATATGGTTTTGGATTATCCATCTTATACTGGAAAACGTGACGAAATACTTAAAAGCATTGGAAACGCCATTGTTCCACAAGGCACAAATGTCACTTGGAGAGTTAATAGTAAATCTACAGACCAATTAATGTTTCACGCATCAGATTCTATATTATTTTCTTCGGATAAAGACAATACGTTTCAGTTATCAAAACGTATTTATAATACAACAGATTATACGTTAAGTACATCTAATAAAAATCTTAAAAATTACGAAAATTTAGCCTTCAGCTTAAAAGTAATTAAAGACCAATATCCAGAAATTAATGTACAAGTAAAAACCGATTCTTTAGATCTGCAAACGCTTTATTTCTTCGGAAAAACAAGTGATGATTATGGTTTAACCAAACTACAATTGGTGTATTATCCTGTAAATGAAGAACGCCTAGCAAAAACAAAAAACATTACAATTTCTAACGGAAATTTCTCCGAGTTTATAAGCAGTTTTCCTAATAGTTTAACTATTGAAGAAGGCAAGCCTTACGAATTGTATTTTCAGGTATTTGATAACGATGGTTCTTCAAAAAATAAAAGTTCTAAAAGTCAGGTTTTTAATTACAGAAAACGTACTAATTCCGAAGAAGAGCAGAAGCAGTTACAAGAACAATCTAAAACCATTCAGGATTTAAGCAAGTCTTTAAAACAATTTGACAAGCAAGAAAAAGAACTACAAGAATTATCTAAAGCGCAGAAAGAAAAATCGACATTAAGTTTCAACGATAAAAAGAAAATTGACCAATTTTTAGAGCGTCAAAAAAATCAGAAGCAATTAATGCAAGATTTTAATAAGAAGCTAAAAGATAATTTAGAAGAATTTCAGAAGAAAGAAGAAAATTTGCCTAAAAAAGATAACGAGCCTAAAGACCAATTTAAAGAAGATTTAAAAAAGCGTTTAGAAGAAAACGAAGAGAAATTAAAAGAAGACGAAAAACTTTTAGAAGAACTTAAAAAGCTAATGGAGAAATTCTCTAAAGAAGAGTTCTCTGAAAAAATGAACGAGTTATCTAAAAAATCTAAAAATCAGAAAAAAAGTTTAGAGCAAATTTTGGAGATGACTAAAAAATATTATGTCACAAAAAAGTTTGAAAAAATTGGTAAAGAATTAGATGCTTTAGCAAAGAAGCAAGACGAATTAGCAAATAAAAAAGACAGCGAAAACACAAAAGAAGAACAAGACAAATTAAATAAAGAGTTTGAGGATTTAAAAAAGCAAATGGACGATTTAAAAAAGGAAAATAAAAACCTTAGAAATCCTGTTAAAATGCCTCGAAATAAAAATGTCGAGGAAAATGTTTCCGAAGACCAAAAAGAAGCATCAGAGGCTTTAAAACAAGAAGAGGAAAGTCAAGATGCTTCAGATAAAGAAGCGTCTAAGAAGAAAGCTAAGAAAAAGCAAAAAAGTGCTGCACAACAGCTTAAAAAAATGAGTATGAGCATGAAATCTTCTATGAAAGCTGGTGAAAAAGAACAGTTTGATGAAGATGTTGCCATGTTACGCCAAATCTTAGATAATTTAGTCCTATTTTCTTTTAACCAAGAAGCCAATATGGATGCATTTGCGAGTATAGATGTTAACCATAGTGAATATTCAAAATACTTAAAAATTCAGAATAACTTAAAATCAAATTTTGAACATATAGATGATAGTTTGTTTGCATTGTCTTTACGTCAGCCAAAATTATCTGAGCGGGTTAACACAGAAATTAGCAATGTATATTATAATATTGATAAGGCATTAGGTCAGTTTTCGGAAAACGATTTATATAAAGGAACCGGTTCTCAACAATACGTTATTACTGCTGCTAATTCTCTAGCAGATTTTTTAAGTGATGTTTTAGACCAAATGCAAGACCAACAAATGGGAATGCCTGCACCAGGAAAAGGTGAAGGCGGAACACCTTTACCAGATATTATTATTACTCAAGATGAATTAGCCAAGAAAATGGAAGAAGGCGCTAAAAAAGGTGATAAAGGCGAAAAGGGTAAAGATGGCGAAAAAGGTGAGAAAGGTGAATCTGGAAAAGACGGAGAAAAAGGCGATAAAGGAGAACAAGGTAAAAGCGGTGAAAATGGTAAGTCAGGAAAAGATGGGAAATCTGGAAAAGACGGAAAGAATGGGAAATCTGGTGAGAAAGGAGAAAATGGCAAGTCGGGCAAAAACGGAAAGGGTAAAGGAGAAAATGGCGAAGGAAAAGATGGTAATAATCCTGAAGGAAAACCTGGAAGCGCAGAAAAAATGAACGGTGAAATATTTCAAATTTACCAACAACAGCAAATATTACGTCAAACTTTAGAAGAACGTTTAGAACGCGATGGCATAAGAGAAAGAGGCGATGCTTCTAAATTAATTAAAGCTATGGAGCAAATAGAATTAGATATTCTTAACAATGGTTTTACAGAAGAAACAGCTTCTAAGATGAAGAATATTCAGCATCAATTATTGAAATTAGAAAAAGCAACACTTCAACAAAACGAAGATACCAAACGTAAATCTGAAGTAAATAAGAAGGAATTCGAAAACACATCTACAAATCTAATAGAAACTGCAAAACAATATTTTAATAGAACAGAGATTTTAAATAAACAACATTTACCTTTGCAGCCAATTTACAAGCAAAAAGTACAACAGTATTTCAAACAAGATAATGATTAGTTATAACTACGAAACAGATTTTGAACTTTCTAACGAAGTTGATTTAACCAAATGGATAAATGCCGTTATTAAAAGTCACGATTGTACACTTCAAGAAATCAATTATATTTTTGTGGATGATGACTATCAGCACAAATTAAATTTAGAATATCTTAATCACGATACTTTAACTGATATTATTTCCTTTGATTATTCCGTAGGAAATAACTTACAAGGCGATATTTATATTTCGGTGGAAAGAGTAGTTGATAACGCCAATGATTTTAACGTTGAATTTAAAGATGAATTACATCGCGTTATTATTCATGGTGTTTTACATTATTGTGGATTTAAAGATAAATCTGAAGCAGACGCAAAACAAATGCGTTCTAAAGAAGATGAAGCGCTAGCGTTGTTAGCTAGTTTATAATAGATTAGAGTATCTTTGCAAAAAATTAATTTTTAAGTTCCACGTGGAACAATACACCTAAAATTATGTTTAACGAAATTTACGATGTTATAGTTGTTGGAGCAGGACATGCTGGTAGTGAAGCTGCTGCTGCTGCGGCCAATATGGGTTCTAAAACCTTGCTTATAACCATGAGTCTTCAAAACATTGCTCAAATGTCTTGTAATCCTGCTATGGGCGGAATTGCAAAAGGACAAATTGTAAGAGAGATTGATGCTTTAGGTGGCTATAGTGGAATTGTTTCGGATACATCTGCTATCCAATTTAAAATGCTTAACAAATCTAAGGGACCAGCAATGTGGAGTCCAAGAGTACAAAGTGATAGAATGCGTTTTGCAGAAGATTGGAGAACGCTTTTAGAGCAAACAGACAACTTAGATTTCTATCAAGAAATGGTTGCCGGATTGTTAGTGGAAAATCATAAAGTGGTTGGTGTTAAAACTTCGCTTGGTGTAGAGATTAGGTCTAAGTCTGTGGTGTTAACTAACGGAACTTTTTTAAATGGGCTAATCCATATTGGAGATAAAAATTTTGGTGGAGGAAGAGCTGGAGAAAGAAATTCTACAGGTATTACAGAACAACTAATTACTTTAGGGTTTGAATCTGGTAGAATGAAAACTGGAACGCCACCAAGAGTAGATGGAAGGTCTTTAGATTTTACTAAAATGGCAGAACAACCTGGAGATGTTAATCCAGAAAAATTCTCTTATTTAGATATTACAAAACCATTAACAAAACAACGTTCTTGTCACATGTCTTACACAAGTGAACAAGTGCATGATTTACTTCGTGAAGGCTTTGATAGAAGTCCAATGTTTAACGGAAGAATAAAAAGTCTTGGACCAAGATATTGTCCATCTATTGAAGATAAAATAAACAGGTTTTCAGATAAAGATAGACATCAGTTATTTGTAGAACCAGAAGGTTGGAATACATGCGAATATTACATTAATGGATTCTCTACATCGCTTCCAGAAGATGTTCAATTTAAAGCATTGCGTTCTGTAGTTGGATTTGAAAATGTGAAATTTTTTAGACCTGGTTATGCTATAGAATATGATTATTTTCAGCCAACACAATTAAAGCATACTTTAGAAACTAAGTTAGTTTCAGGATTATATTTTGCAGGTCAGATTAACGGAACCACAGGTTATGAAGAAGCAGCATCTCAAGGTTTAATGGCAGGAATAAATGCCGCATTAAAAGTACAGGAACGTGAACCTTTTATCTTAAAAAGAGACGAAGCTTATATAGGTGTTTTAATAGACGATTTAATTACAAAAGGTACAGAAGAGCCATACAGAATGTTTACGTCTCGTGCAGAATATAGAACGTTACTTAGGCAAGATAATGCCGATTTAAGATTAACACCAAAAGGATTTGAAATAGGTTTAGCTTCTGAAAAACGTTTAAAACGTATGGAAGAAAAACACGCTAGAGCAAAACAGTTTGTAACCTTTTTTAAAGAAACAAGTGTAACGCCAAAAGAGGCAAATCCTGTTTTAGTTGCTAAAAATTCTGCTGAAGTAAAGCAACAAGATAAGATGTTTAAACTGTTTGCTAGACCTAATATTACTATGGATGATATGAAACAATTTAAAAGTGTTTCGGATTATTTAGAGTCTAACGAATTGGATAGAGAAGAGCTTGAACAAACAGAAATTCAGGTTAAATATGCTGGTTATATTAACAAGGAAAAATTAAATGCAGACAAGTTAACACGTTTAGAAAACATTAAAATCCCTGATAATTTTGACTATTCAAAATTGCAATCTATGAGTTCAGAAGCACGTGAAAAATTGAATAAAATTCAGCCAGTAACTATATCTCAGGCTAGTAGAGTAAGTGGTGTTTCTCCAAGTGATATTTCGGTTTTATTAGTTTATTTAGGACGATAAAAAATTAATGTTCCACGTGGAACTATTTTAAATGCAGCAATTAATTATAAAGAAAAAGCTAAGTATTATAAAAATAATTACTGGTGTTTTAGTTACACTTTGGACTGTAAATCCATTTTATACTATGTACTTTAATTGGCTTATTATATTTAAAATTATAATGATTTTTTGGTGTTTTGGATTTGCTGAGTTTTATTATTTTTCCGTAAAAAAAGAGCAATTTAAAATAATAACTTTTTTAAAATTTCCGGTTTTAAAACAATTAATAGTTAAGCCTTTTCCTGAAACTATTTCAATTTATAAACCAACTTCTTCTAACAAATATCAATTATATTTGTACGCTAATAGAAAAAAAGAAGTGATTTTAATAACCAAAAATTACAGCGATTTATGTTTAAAAGCTAAAGAAATAAGTTTGCTTTTAGATATCGATTTTTATAATCCATATGAGTCTTATGATTAATATTAAAGTGAAAGATTTTTCGGTTTCTGGTGAAGATTTCACTTTGATAGAGAATAAAGAATTTGGTTTTTTAGAAACTATTCCTCAACCAAAATTAGAAGATTTATCTAAATATTATCAGTCGGAAGATTATATTTCTCACACAAATACCAAACGAAATTGGTTTGAAAAAGCATATCATTTAGTTAGGCAATATGCTTTAAAGCAGAAATTAACTTTAATAAATTCGTTTAAATTAGACACTAAAAACCTATTAGATATTGGTTGCGGAACAGGACATTTTTTAGAAGTTTGTAAAAATAATGGGTGGACTATTACGGGAATAGAACCTGATGATAGTGCTAGAAAAATTGCAAATACACTTACAGATAATTGTGTTTTAAATGATTCTGAATTAAAAAATCTTCCAAAATCCAGTTTTGATGTGATAACACTATGGCATGTTTTAGAACATTTGCCAAATATAAAAGAGCAATTAGAAACAATAACCGGACTACTAAAGCCTGATGGAGTTCTAATAATTGCGGTTCCTAATTATAAAAGTTACGATGCTAAATACTACAAGTCTTTTTGGGCAGCTTTTGATGTGCCAAGACATTTGTGGCATTTTAACCAGAATAGTATTTCTAGTTTAGCAACTACATTTAAATACCAATTACTTAAAACTAAACCCATGTGGTTTGATGCTTTTTATGTGTCTTTACTTTCTGAGAAAAATAAGACAGGAAAGCAAAATTTAATTAAAGGGTTTTTTATTGGTTTTTATTCAAATTTATCAGCTTTCGTTACAAAAGAAGCTTCTTCGCTTATTTATGTCTTAAAAAAGAACTAATTATTGTTTTTAACTAGCTTATTTCGTGTTTTTTTAGTTCCCTTTACAATTTAATCTGTTTTTTTTAAAAACGGCTTAAATCGCTTTATTTGAGATTATTATTAATTGTTTTTAATTATCATTTATTTTTTTATTATAAATTTATCTTATAACTGGGTTTTAATAACATTCTATGGTCTTATTAAATTACCTTTAGATTAAAATTAACACGTATAATAAATTTGTTTTCTATTTTAGCGTTCTAAGAAAATTTTAAAAAAATGAAGAAATTTAGTATTGTAGTATTAGCATTAATTGCATTCACATCTTGTCAACAACAAAAAATTGCCTACGTAGATACAGGTAAGGTAATTAATGACATAGAAATGAAAAAAGCTCTTGAAGATAAGTTTAAGCAGAAAGAAGCTACATTAACTCAAAAGACAGATAGTTTAAAAATGGCTTTTCAAGCCGAAGTTCAGGAGGCAAGCGTAATTGCTTCAAAAATGAAAAATCAAGAGAAAATCCAACAATTATCTCAAACTTTTCAGCAAAAAGAACAAATGTTACAAAGACAAATTCAGACAGAACAACAAAATTTAGCAAACGGTTATAGAACAGAAATTGATTCTGTTATTAGTAACGTAAAAACGTTTGTAAAAGATTATGGAGCTTCAAACGGATATGATTTTATTTTAGGAACTAGTGATAATACAGCAAGTGTTATGTATGGTAAAGATGCTTCAGATTTAACTGAAGAAATCACAAAAGCATTTGATGCTAAAAACAAAAAATAATTATGAAAAAAGGACTTCTTTCATCAGTACTAGCTTTAAGCTTATTAGCATCTTGTAACTCTACACAAGAAGCAGCTAAAGCTTCTGTGTCATCTACAACTACTACTACAGTGACATCAACTACAAGTACATCTTCGTATTGGCAACAACATGTTAATTACGATATGGACATTGATATGGATGTAGATAGTGGAAAATATAAAGGAAAACAAAATTTAGTTTATACTAATAATTCTCCAGATGCATTAAATAAAGTGTATTATCATTTATTTTTTAATGCCTTTCAGCCAGGAAGCGAAATGGATATTAGGTTACAAAGTATTCAAGATCCAGATGGTAGAATGGTAACCAATGTTGGAACGAAAGAAAACCCAATAATAAAAAGTAGAATAAGTAGTTTAAAGCCTAACGAAATTGGTTTTATAAAAGTGAATAAATTAACACAAAATGGTGTTGTTGTTTCACATGAAACTGTTGGTACTGTTTTAGAAGTTACACTTAATCAGCCAATTTTACCAGGAGAAAAGGTAACGTTTAATATGGATTTTGATGCGCAAGTACCATTACAAATCCGTCGTTCTGGTAGAGATAATGCAGAAGGTGTTGCACTTTCTATGTCGCAATGGTATCCTAAATTAGCAGAATACGATTTTGAAGGCTGGCATGCAGATCCATACATTGGAAGAGAGTTTCATGGTGTTTGGGGAGATTTTAACGTTACACTTCATATAGATAAAAATTATGTAGTTGGTGGATCTGGTTATCAACAAGGTGATGCTGTAATTAAAGGAAATAAAAAGACTTTAAAGTTTAACGCACCTAATGTGCACGATTTTACTTGGGCTGCGGATCCAGATTTCAAGCACGATACAATGCAAGTTCCAAACGGACCTTTATTGCATTTTTACTATAAAAAAGATTTAGAAGCAACATACTTAGAAAACTGGAAAAACTTACAACCAAAAACGGTTGAGTTAATGGAGTATTTTAGCGATAAAGTAGGAGATTATCCTTATAAACAATACTCTGTAATCCAAGGTGGAGATGGCGGAATGGAATATGCAATGTGTACATTAATTACAGGAAAACGTAAGTTTGGTAGTTTAGTTGGTGTAACTGCTCACGAGTTAGCACATTCTTGGTTTCAGTTTTTATTAGCAAGTAACGAGTCTAAACACGAATGGATGGACGAAGGTTTTACAAGTTATATCAGTCATAACGCTATGAATGAGATTATGAAAGAAGGGAAAACTAATCCAAATTCTGGTGGATATAATGGGTATTATTATCTAGTAAAAACAGGAAAAGAACAACCACAAACCACACATTCTGATCGTTACCATAGTAATATGGCTTACGGCATTGCAGCTTATAATAAAGGTGAAGTGTTTTTAGCACAATTGGCTTATGTTATTGGAAAAGAAAATTTAGACAACACCTTGAAAAAGTATTTTACGGATTTTTCTTTTAAGCATCCAAGACCTATAGATATTATTCGTTCTGCCGAAAAAGTTTCGGGATTAGAATTAGATTGGTATTTAACAGATTGGACACAAACGACTAACACAATAGATTACGCAGTAACAAGTATTGAAGGTAGCACAATAAACTTAGAGCGTATTGGTCAAATGCCAATGCCTATAGATTTAACAGTAACTTATGTAGACGGAACAACAGAAGATTACTACATTCCTTTACAAATGATGCGTGGCGAAAAGCCAACAACTGCAACACTAGTAAAAGATTGGGCTTGGGCTTATCCAACGTACAGTTTTAACGCTAAAAAAGCAGTAAAATCTGTGCAAATAGATCCAAAAGGATTAATGGCAGATGTAGATAAAGTAAATAATAGCAAATAATAAATTCGCTTTTATAACATTTAAAACCACTTATTTATAAGTGGTTTTTTTATTTTAACACATTGGCTTACCTTTGGCAATAGCTATGGATTTAACCTACAATAAACACGAAAAGCTTAAAAGTAAAAAAGCTATTGAGCAATTATTTTCCGAAGGAAAATCAATTTCGGCATATCCTTTGCGTTTAGTATATCTAAAAAACAGCGATACTTTAAAAGTTGGCGTTTCTACTAGCAAACGTAATTTTAAAAAAGCTGTACATAGAATCCGTATAAAACGTCTGTTAAGAGAAGCTTATAGGTTAAATAAGCAGCAATTAATAGACAAAAACATAACAGATTATTCTATTATGATTTTATATATGAATAAAGAAATGCCAACTTTTGATACCGTAGATAAGTTAACAAAAAAGGCGTTTAGTAAATTAATAACACAATTAGAATCATAATTTTATAAAACCGAATTAGAATGAAACATTTTTTAAAATATAAAATTATAGTTCCAGTTTTGGCTGTGGTACTATTTCTTTCAACTACCGCATTTAAAAACGATTTCTTTGAAATTGCAAAGCAAATAGAAATATTTACAACGCTTTTTAAGGAATTAAACATGAATTATGTAGACGAAACCAACCCTGCAGATTTAATGGATACAGCCATTAAAAACATGTTAGAAGAGTTAGATCCTTATACAAGATATTATAACGAGCAAGATGTAGAAGCTGCAAGAATAAAAAGAACAGGAGATTATTCTGGTATTGGAGCAAAAATAACGACACTTAAAGATAAAGTTGTTATTGTAGAACCATATAAAAACTATCCAGCAGATAAAGCAGGATTAAAAGCAGGCGATCAAATTATTAAAGTTGATGGCATTGCTTTAGCCGATTTTAAAGACGACGCACTAGACTTATTAAAAGGTGCTCCAAACACTAAAATTGAAGTAGAGTACATTCGTCAAGGAAAAACCTACACAGCATCTGTTTTAAGATCAGAAGTACAAATAGATGCGGTACCACATTTCTCTATGATTAATGAAACTGTAGGATATATTGTATTATCAAAATTCAATCAAAAAACAACTACACAAACCACTTATGCTTTAAAAGATTTAAAAGCGCAAGGTGCAAAACAAATTATTTTAGACTTAAGAGGAAATCCTGGAGGTTTATTATCCGAAGCCGTAAATATTGTTAACCTATTTGTGCCAAAAGATCAATTAGTCGTTTCAACAAAAGCAAAGGTTAAAAGCTATAATCAAACCTATTATACTAAAAAAGAACCTTTAGATACAGAAATCCCATTAGTAGTTTTAATTAACGGAAAAAGTGCATCGGCAAGCGAGATTGTTTCAGGAACATTACAAGATTTAGATCGCGCAGTTATTGTAGGATCTAGAAGTTTTGGAAAAGGATTAGTACAACGTTATAAAAAACTAACTTACGGAACACAATTAAAAGTAACTATCTCTAGATATTATACGCCATCAGGAAGATGTATTCAAGCATTAGATTATTGGAATAAAGATAAAGACGGAAACGCAGTAAGAACCAAACAAGAGAATTATAACGCGTTTACTACTAAAAACGGTAGAAAAGTATTTGATGGTGGAGGCGTTTTTCCAGATGAAGCATTAGCAAACTCTAAAAATTCTGTATTAACCACAGAGATTTTAAACAGTCAAAGTATTTTTGATTTTGCAACAGAGTTTTATTATAATAATAAAATAGAAGATATTACTAACTTTAAAGTTACTGATGCGCATTTTAATGCATTTAAGAGCTATTTAAAGCGTTCTGAGTTTACATTCGAGACTAACACAGAAAAGGCGTTAAAAAAAGCCTTAGAGATCTCTAAAACAGAAAACTTAGACGATAATATTTCTAAAGACTATAATGCCTTATTAAGTAATTTAGAAAAAGCTAAAGGTCAAGCCATTCAAGATAACAAACCACAATTAATAAATCTTCTAACCGAAGAAATCGTGAAGCGTTATGTTTATAGAGAAGGGTTATTCGAATACTATAAAATTCATAATCAAGAAATTAAAACAGCTACCGAAATCTTACTTAATACAAGTAAATACAATAATTATTTAAAATAAATTACATGATTAAAATGACCCAGATAAAACGCATTTTGCCATTAGTTCTTATAGCGTTTACGCTATTTGTAAATGCGCAAGAAGAGATTAAACACCAAGTTTATTTTAATACAGATGAGTTTGTAGTCCCATTAACAGAGGAAAATAGATTACTACTTTTTATCTCTAATTTAGAAGATGTAAACGTAAATAAAATTGAAATCTATGGTTTTTGTGATGATCGCGGAACAAACGAATATAATTTGGATTTATCTCAAAACCGTGCCAATAAAATAAAAGAATTATTCTCTGGTTATGGAATAGACGAAGATTTAATTACTAACGTAAACGGTAAAGGCGAAATCTTACTTAGAATAGTAAAAGAAAGCGATTTAAGTAAAATTAGAGGTTTAAATCGTAAAGTTGAAATAGTTGTAAAAACTGAGCCTAAAAAAGCAGACGAGCTAGAGGAAGAGGCTTTATCGGAAACATCTACAGACAAAAAAACGTTTGATGATATAGAGAAAGGAACCATTAGAAAAGGAGATAAAATCACATTAGATAACATCAATTTTAAAACTGGTTACAGCTACATCACTAAAGAATCTCGTAAAACCTTAGAAGATATTGCTGCAGTTTTAATAAAAAACACACATGTATATTTCACTATAGAAGGACATGTTTGTTGTACTCAAGGTTCTAGAGATGCAGTAGATAAAAAAACAAAAAAACGTAATTTATCTGTTGCAAGAGCACGTTTTATTTTTGATTATTTAGAAAAAAGAGGCGTACATAGAAATAGAATGAAATACATTGGTATGCGAAGAAGACAACCACTTGGAGGCGATGCTAAATTTGATAGACGTGTTGAAATTCTTATCACTTATATAGGGAAGAAAAAGTAAACCATTTATAATACGTACTAAAAAAGCGACACTGTAAAGTGTCGCTTTTTGTTTATTAATATATTTTAATCATTCATAAGTTTTCAACGCCATAATCTCACCATCAAATTCTCCATAGGTGTAATACTGAATCCAGTCGCCTAAATTAATGTATTTAGAGCTTTTAGAGACGTTTATATCTAAAGGCAAGTGTCTATGTCCAAAAACATAATAATCTCTGTGCTGTTGGCTTTCTTTATGTTTGCAATAATGTACTAACCATTCGTTGTCTTCGCCAAGAAATTTAGCATCATCATCGCCAGAAATCAATTTATTTTTAACGCTCATATATTGCGCTAATTTTACACCAATATCTGGATGCAACCAATTAAATAACCATTTACTAAATGGGTTGGTAAATACTTTTTTCATGCGTTTGTAACCTTTATCGCCTGGACCTAATCCATCGCCATGTCCAATTAAAAAGGTTTTTGAGTTAAACGTAAAATCTTGTGGTTTATAAAAAACTTCAATATTAAGTTCTGTTTTAAAGTAATCTCGCATCCATAAATCATGATTTCCAACAAAAAAATAAATTGGAATTCCAGAGTCTGAAATTTCGGCAAGTTTCCCTAAAGTTCTTGTAAATCCTTTTGGAACAACGGTTTTATACTCGAACCAAAAATCGAATAAATCACCTAACAAAAATATAGCAGCTGCATCTTTTTTGATATGATCTAACCAAGCCACAAACTTTTTTTCGCGTGGTAAAGACTGCTCCATTGTTGGTGCGCCTAAATGATTATCACTAGAAAAATATACTTTTTTGCCTTTTGGTATTTGCATGTTGTAAATGTAGGAAATTTATTAGTGTCTTGATTTGCGTTAAGGATTGAACGGTTTGTTTAAGCTCTTTTTTAATTGTCCCCTTGAGCATTGGTTGAGTTAAAAATATATTTTTAACGATAGCACATTGCGAAGCAAAACGAAAGGTTGACAATTAAAAAAAGCGAGTAGTGAAAGCCTGACCTTTAGGTAACGCCCAAAAATTACTCGTTATCGCTAGCAAACCATTGCGCAAAGCTACTTTCAGTCTCTTGCAACTTTAAAGAGTGTAACTTAATATTGTTTGGTAAACGCTTTTGGATTTTATCTGCAAAATCAATCACCATCATTTCGCTAGTTGGTTGGTAATCCACTAAAAGCACGCAATGTCCGCGATCTTTAAGTTCTTTTGCCAACTCTACATGAGGTGTGTTTTTATTAAAAACTGTGGCATGGTCAAAGACATCTACAATCTCTTCTTTTACAATTTTTTTAAGGTCGGTAAAGTCTATTACCATTCCAAACTTAACGTTATCCTTATCGTTAATTGGCGTTCCAATTACGGTAACATTAAGTTTATAACTATGTCCGTGTACGTTTTTACACTTACCATCGTAACCGTAAAGTGCGTGACCTGTTTCGAAAGAGAATTTTTTTGTAATGCGAATTTGACTCATATCTGCTTAATTTCTAATGCAAAGGTAAATATTTTGTTTGAGCATTCTATTTTTAAACTACATTAGCCACATATATCTTGAAAATATGCTATGGCTGAACTATTTGAGCAATTGGATTTTATAGAAAATCCGTTGTATGAGCGTATTATTTATGATATAGCTACACAAAAATATAGTATTGTTGAACATTTTTTTACTTCGGAAGAGGTTTACACCTTGCGTGATGCTTTGTTTAAACGACTTGAAACTGAAAAATTTAAGAAAGCGGCTATTGGAAATAAGGTAAACGAAGTTGTTAAAAAGAAAATTAGAGGTGATTATATTTTTTGGATGGACGAAGTTGAAGCCAACCAAAATGAATCCAAATTTTTCACTAAGATTAACGATTTGGTAGGTTATTTAAACCGTACTTGTTTTTTAGGGATTTTACATAAGGAATTTCATTATGCTTTGTATCCTAAAGATGCTTTTTACAAACGACATTTAGATAGTTTCCAAAATGACGACCGAAGAAAACTCTCGTTTGTTTGTTATTTAAACGACGAAGATTGGCAACCTGAAAATGGTGGTGAATTGGTCTTGTATTTAGACGAAAATGGTGTAGAAACAGAACGTGTAATTTATCCGTTTCCTGGTCGTGTGGTAATTTTTGAAAGTCAGATTATGGAACACGAAGTAAAACCCGTAAAAACGGAACGTTTAAGCATTACAGGTTGGTTAAAAACACGCTAAGTTTAGCGTCTTCTGTTTCGGTTATAGAAATAAACAACTATTAATACTAAAGCTAAAATTGCAAATAAAGAATTTCCCATGATTTTTGTTATTATTTGGTTAATGGCTTAAAATCGAGCCTAAATTTAATAATTAATGGCAAACCTCGCGCTATCATCCATAAAGTAAATGCAATAAAAATGGCATGAAGCTTAAAATTAAAATAATCAAAAATAAAAAGTGTTGGTAAAAACACTAATAAAGTAGAACCTAGAAGTACGTTTCTAAGATATTTCATTTTACCTAAGCCTTTAAACATGCCATCAAAAATAAAGGCCACAGCAGCTATGGGCTGCATGGCTAAAACCATCCAAAACACGTTTTTAAACTGGATTAAAACTTGTGGTTCTTTAGTGAAAATTAAACCTATATAATTATAGCTTAGAAAACCAATAAGAGCTATTACTAAGCCAAATACAATCCCATATGTAATCAATTTTTTACTTAATAACATTAAATCATTATAGTTGGCTTGACCAAATAATTTACCTGATAAAATGTTTCCTGCGCTTGCATATCCATCTATTAAAAAAGCACCTAAAAACCATAAGTTTATAGCAATAGTGTAAGCTGCAATATAACTTGCACCGTATCCTGTTGCAAAACGTGTTGCAAAATATAAAGCTGCATTTAATGCTAGAGTTCTTACAAAAAGGTTTAAAATCATTAAAGTAAAATCTTTGATTTTTGGATTAAATGGAAACTTAACTTTTAACGAAATATCAGTTTTAGTTAATAATAAATACGCACTTGTTAATGCCATAACCGCTTGTGCAATTACACTGGCATAAGCAGCACCTTTTATGTGCATTCCATTAAATACATTTGGAATTCCGTTAACTAAAACTAAGTCTAAAACAATATTTAATCCTGCACCTAAAATAGCAATAACCATGGGGTAATACGTGTTTTGTAAACCTCTAAATATACCAAATACAGCAATTACAAATAACGTAAATGGAAAACCAAATACTCTAATTTTATAGTACTCAACCGAATAATCTAAAATAAGATTTTCGGCATTATAGAGTTTAAATATTGATGTTGCTAATGGATAAGAAATAGCTATTATTAAAAAACTTAAACTGGTAATTATAAAAATAGCCTGTGCTGGTAAATCTTTTAACTGTTCTAGTTTATTGGCTCCTAATGCTTGAGATAATAAAGATGAAATTGCGCTTCTAGTTTGACCTAAAACCCAAATTAGCATAGATAAAAACGTAGAAACTATACCAACTGCTGCTAAAGAAGCGGTTGGATTTAATTCTACATTTCCAACAACAGCAGCATCTGTTAAACTTAAAAGTGGCTCGGAAACTCCTGCTATAATTGCAGGAATTGCTAATTTATTAATTTGCTTTAAAGTGATTTGTGCCATCTAAAAATTAAAACTTGGAATTTCTTTTTCTGTAAACGGAATATCTGGATTACAAATTTCTAGGATTAGCTTTTTTAGTTCAGCTTTATAATCTTCTAAAATGGTTTGGTCTATTTCCGAGTCGAACTGACCTCTTTTTTCTCCCGCTTTTTGAAAAGGTATAAAACCTTCTTTTAAGTTTTTAAATGAAATAATTCCAGCTGTAATTGGCAAATTAACCTTACCACTATTTTGCAACATATAAGCGTAAGTTAGTATCTGAAATGGTTTACTATACTTATCGAAATCCTGAGTTATTTTTTCCCAATCTGAAACTCTAACTTTATCCTGAGTCACTTTTCCCGTTTTATAATCTATAATTCTGGTTTGCCCATTTAATTGGTCTATTCTATCTACCGTTCCTTTTATGGTTATTGGGAAATCTAATTCCGGATAATTAAACGTAATGCTTTCTTTAGCTTCTAACGCTATAATTTTTATCTCGTGACCTTTTTTAACCTCAGCAATTTCGTAATCTAAAAAGTTAGCAACGTAGCGTTTGGCCACTTCAAAAATAATAAGGTTTTTACCTTGTGTTATATCACCTTCTTTAAAAAATTTCTTAAAGCATTTTTTTACAGCAACTTCAATTTTAGGTTTTAAGGCTTTTAAATTATCTTCAGTTAAAACTGAATTTATAAAAGGTGTATAAAACAGCTCCAAAACTTCGTGAACTATAGTTCCTAAGGTATTAGCTTCAACCGTTTCTTCAATGGTTTCAGAATCTCTTATACCTAATATTTTTTCGTTATAAAAATCTATTGGATTTCTAACATAATTAGTTAAAGATGATGGAGAAAACCCACGTTGTGCCAATTGTTTAATCAATAATTGTACTGTTTCTGTTTTATTGATTTCTTCTAACTTAACTTGTCTTGTTGGGATATTAGACGATACAATGGAGGTTTCTAATTTATGAATACCTTCGGTTTCCAATTGGTTTATAAAACGGCTTTTTTCGCCACCTAAAAGCGCATCCATTTCGGTATTATAAATAATAGATACGTTTTTTGCTCTTTGTAATAAATGATAAAAATGATACGTATAAATAGCATCTTTATCTTTATATGTTGGCAAACCGTATTCTATTTTTAAATCGTATGGAATAAACGAATTGTTAGATTTTCCTGCAGGAAGAATACCTTCGTTTACTGAAGAAATTATAACCGTTTCATAATCTAAAACTCTAGATTCTAACATTCCCATAATTTGTAAACCTTGTAATGGTTCACCTTGTAAATCTAGGGTTTCGGTTGTTAATAATTCTTTATATAATTGATACAATGTATTAACACTTTTTATGTGTTTATGCTTAGTATTTAATTGTTCTAATTGTGTAAATACTGAAGCAAATTTGTATAAATATTCTAAATTTAATTGCTGATTGTCTTTAGACTTTAAATAGGTTTTTATTAATTCTATTAAGTTTAAAATATTTTTAATAATAGAATCTTTTGAGCTATTAAACAAAACATGTAATAACGGAATTTCGGTTTTAAAAACAGCTTCTAGCTCGGTTAATGTATAACTTGTTTTATTGGTAGATTTTAACTTCTGAAATGCTTTATCTATACCTTCTATCTGGAATAAAGGTTTTATAAATTCGTTTTGAGAAATAACTAATAAATCTTTAAAATAGATGTTTTTACTTTCGGTTTTATGAATTTCAAACAACTTCTCAAACACATAGTTTATAGGCGATAATTGCAATGGTAAACCCATTGTAATATTAGTATTTGTAATGTTTTCTGGTAACGAGTTTAAAACAGGTAATAACAAATTCTCATCGGCTAAAACTAAAGCGGTTTTCTCTATAGTTTTTGCGTCTAATTTGGATAATAGTTCGCCTATAACTTTAGCTTGAGCTACACTTTTTTGAGTGCCTATTACAGTTATGTTTTTTTCGGTTTTGTAATTAGATTTAAAGTTGTTCTGCTCTTCTTCAGAAATTAAGTTTTCCTTTTTATGTCTTCTAATAAATTGTCCTGCTGCGTGATATTTTTCTGTGTAAAAATGCGAATCTATATCCCAGAAAACTAATCCTTTTTTAGCCGACTTTGCAGCTTTAAAAATGGTTTCTTCGCAAGTATTTAAAGCGTTAAATCCTATAAATACAAATGTTTCATTGGTTTTAGATAAATAAGCTTCTATCTTTTCTGCTGCTTTTCTGTAAGCTAAACCTTGATACGCTTTGTTTTGTTTTAAAAGTAATTCTGATAATTCGTTATAGTACGTTTCTAAATTATTCCAAAACTTTAAATAGTTATTGATAAGTTCTGTTTGTGGTTCTAATAAAGACCAATGTTCTAGTTCTTTTATAGATTTTAAGTAATTGAAAATAGAGGCTTGATTTACGTTATAACGGTCAATCTCGTTAAAATCTTGAAGTATAACTTGTGCCCATTTTGAAAATGTCTCGAAAGACTCCACTTCATTTTCTGGTGTATTTTTTAAGTAAACATCGTAAAAGTCGAAAAGTATTTCTGTATTTGTAATGGTTATTAAACCACTTACCTCTTCTATAAACTCTTCTATGCTTATAATTTTAGGCGAAATTATAGCTTCTGTTAATTGGTTGGTTAATGCTTTTTTAAAAAACAAACCGGCACGTTTACTAGGTAAAATAATAACCTTGTCTTTAACCGAACCCAATTCTGCTATAACTTCCTCTAAAAATGTTTTCATGAAGTAAAAATAAACATTGCTTTTGGGAAAGTTGTGTTATAAGTGTTCCTTTTTTTTGAAGAAATAAACAATAAAAAAATCAAATCTTTTAAATGAATTAATTGTAAATGACAACTAAATACCTTTATTTAAAGCCTCTATATATTCTGGCTCAATGGTGTAATTAAATTCTTTTAAAAGTCCTTTTTCAAAGACTAATTCTATAAGATTTGCAAACGCTTTTTTTTCATCTGAAAAATTATCGATTAAAGAAATAGTAACGTTGTTGTTTTGATTATTTAGCACCTTTAAGTCATAGGCTTTTGGGAAGATTCGCTTAATTTCTTCTAAAGTCGTTTTATGATTTAAATCTATTCTTGGTGTTGAAACCATATTGTTTTCTTGAGAGAAATCTACATAACTGCAATAACCCAAGTCTTTATAAACATCGAACACAAATAGTGACGTTTTACTAAAAACCCAGCAAGAATACGTTACATTTTTATTGGTAGTTTTAAGGTTAGAATGTACAACACAATTGGGTTTAATTTGAGTTGACTCTCCTAATTCCTTACTTATATTGGTTTTATTAGAAAGTAAAGGAAACCCATTAAGGTTAGACTCTAATACATTTAAAGATTCTGGTTTTGTATTAAAATCTACAACATTATTTGAAGTGTCTTTACAAGAAAGGCTAGCTATAATAATCAAAAAACCTAGTACATGTTTTATTGAAAAAACTACTTAATAATCTTAATACTCTTAACTATAGCTTCAAGTTCAAACATGTAATCGCGTTTGTTTACAGAAGGCGCAAAAGCAAAACCTTCCGCAACTATGTATCTTTTATTTTCATCGTCTCTAATTAAAAACGTTGCAAATGGACCTGCCATCCAAGCATCTTCTACATCCCAAGTTCCTCTCATTTCTAAGGTTGGTTTTCCGTTTAAGATTGCGGTTCTAAAGAATGGCGAATACGCTTCTTCAGTTTTCATAAAAGTACCTTCAGTTGGTCCAGGAATATGCTTTGCTCCAATACTATCTCTAACCGCAATTATTTGTTGCACAATAGTAGAATCGTTTTTAATTCTATCCATTGGAATTTCATAAACCATAACGTTTAAAGTTCCTGTGGTAATGTCTCGTCGCAACCAAAAGAAATCTCCTGTTGCTTTTGCAATTCTATAAAACGTAGGGAATTTTATGCTAACGCCTAAACTGTCTCTAAGTGGTTTATCATCGTTTAAAGTTTTAGCTAATAATCTTTGTCGTTCAGTAATTTCTTCAGCTTTTAAGGCATTAATAATTTTATCTTTTTTCTCGTTTAAAACACGACTAATTTCTTGTGCGTTTTTGCCTTGTACAACAACAACTTTTTGTGGTTTAGCATAAACGTTTCGCTTAATAATAACTTTAGGCGCATTGCCTTTTTCAATTTTTAAGATAATACGGTTTTTAGTCGCAAAATCTGAAAATACAGCTGTAGGAATTTGATTTATATTGAATAATGGTTCCTTTTGTGGTAAACCATCTACTGGTGCTGCAAAAATATCTCTAATAGTTTCGCCAACAGCACCATTCCAATTGTCGTTATCTGTAACCACAGATAAATGGTTTAGATTTCCGTTAGAATCTGTTAAATAGCGTTTGTTTTTACTGTCTTTGTCGTTACAAGACCAAAGTGTGATTACTACTAATAAAAGGCTTAAAATACGTTGCATAAAATATGGTTTTACTTAGACACTTTTAGAATTTGTCCTAATTTAAGTTTAGTACCGCTAATATTGTTCCAATCTTTCAAATTTTGAACAGAAACTCCAGAAAATTTTCTAGAAATGCTCCAAAGCGAATCGCCGCTTAGTACTTTATAGGTTTTTCCTGAACCAGAAACTGTTGGTTTTGATTTTGATGAAGTTTTACTTGAACTTATACTACCACTAGGATTACGCGGATAAATAGTTAAACGTTGTCCTATTTTTAGATTGTTATTTCTTAAACCATTCCATTGTTTAATCTGACTAACTCTAACGCCAAATTTTCTTGCAATTTTCCCTAAATAATCACCTTGCCTAACTTTATAGCGTGTTTTACTTTCAGCTTTTAAAAGTTGCGGTAAAGGTTTTTCACGTTTTGCGTCTTCTTCTTTTACTAAAGCATACAAATCGTCTTCATTAGTTACAAAAGGTCCAATTGCTTCTCTTGGTAATCTTAATGTGTAATTTTTTCCTTCAATAAAAGGAATAATATCTAATTTATAAGATGGATTTAAGTACTGTAATTCTTCAACATTAACACCTGTATATTCAGATATTTGGTCAAAAGAAATGGTTTGTTTTACTCTTACTGTATCCGTTTCTCTGTAATAATATTGTGGTTTATGTTTTATAAAACCATGTTCTTCAGCATATTCAAAAATATACATGGTAGCTAAAAAAGCAGGCACATAACCAGCAGTTTCACGAGGTAAATTTGGTCTAATGTTCCAATAGTTTTTATAGCCTCCTGAACGTCTTATGGCTTTATTTACATTTCCTGGACCAGAATTATAGGCTGCTAAAGCTAAATCCCAATCGCCAAATATTTTATATAAAACGCCTAAATATGTAGCTGCAGTTTGTGTAGATTTTACAGGATCACTGCGTTCGTCTACATAACTACTTACATCTAAGCCATATTGTTTTCCGGTTGCAAACATAAATTGCCATAAACCAGTAGCGCCTACTCGAGATCTTGCTCTAGGTTTTAAAGCCGATTCTACAATTGCTAAATATTTCATCTCAAGTGGAATATCTAAATTGTCAAATTCTTGTTCAAATAATGGAAAATAATAAGCACTTAAACCCATTAAACGCTCCATAGATTGATGTCTGTTTTTTAACCAATTTTTTATGACACTTTCTAATTGCGGATTGTACTCTACATTAAAAGGTGTTCTTGCATTTAATCTTTTAAGTCTTGCTTTTAAAGTATCTGTAGGCAATTCTGGATAATAAACAGCTTCGTATTTTAAGTTGGTTACATCTCTGTAAATAGTATCAAACAGCGTATTACTATATAATTCTTCTAACCATTTCTCGTCGTATTTTGCTGCTAACTCATGATCTTTGTAACCTTGAAGACTATCGTTTTCTGTTTCTGGAGCAATTTGTTTATTGCTGTATTTTATGCCATCTACAATACTATCTGATGTAACAATTGTAGGTGTGTTTTTTTTAACTAAAAGCGAATCTTGAGCGTATATAAAAGGCGTTAAAAAAAATGAGATTAGTATAAGAAGTCTATGCATAAGTAGTTTTATAAATACAACGTGATTTAAAGCTAAAATCGTACATTTTTAGCAATTTTAAGGTTAAAATTATGGAAAACAAAAAGGTTGCTAAAAATTAGCAACCTTTTTTAATATTATAAATTGGTGATTATTACTTTAAAATAGCAGCAATTCCTGGTAAGTCTTTACCTTCAAGACTTTCTAACATTGCGCCTCCACCAGTACTTACGTAACTTACTTTCTTTTCAAAACCAAACTGCTTAACTGCAGCAACAGAATCTCCTCCACCAACAAGTGAAAAAGCGCCAGCTTTAGTTGCTTCTGCAATAGAGTTTCCTAATTCTATAGTTCCATTAGCAAAACTTTCCATTTCAAAAACACCTAAAGGTCCATTCCATAAAATAGTTTTACATTGCATAACCACATCATTAAATTGTGCTATAGATTTTGGTCCTGCATCTAAACCTAACCAACCTTCTGGAATTTTATTACTATCTATAATTTGTGTGTTTGCATCATTACTAAAACCGTCTGCTGCAATAACATCTACAGGAATATGTATTTGAACATTTTTAGCTTTAGCTTGTTTTAAAATATCTAATGCTAAAGGCATTTTATCGTCTTCAACTAAAGAACTTCCAATTTCTCCACCTTGTGCTTTAACAAAAGTAAAAGCCATTCCTCCACCAATAATTAAGTGGTCTACTTTATCTAATATGTTTTCAATAATGGTAATTTTAGAAGATACTTTTGCTCCACCTAAAATAGCTAAAACAGGCTTTTCTCCTGTTTTCATTACCTTATCTATACTTTTAATTTCTTGCTCTAATAATAAACCAAAACACTTATTTTCTGGGAAAAAATCTGCAACAACTGTTGTAGAAGCGTGCGCTCTATGCGCAGTTCCAAAAGCATCGTTTACATAAATATCTCCTAATTTAGATAACTGTTCTGCAAATGATCTATCTCCAGAAGTTTCTTCAGCGTGAAAACGTAAATTTTCAAGAATTAAAATTTCACCTGGATTTAAATTTGCAACCGCAGCCTCAGCTTCAGCACCAACACAAGTACTTACAAATTTGGTTTCCACACCAATAATATCTTCAACTTTAGCAGCAATATGCTTTAGAGAAAATTCGTCTTGAACACCTTTTGGTCGTCCTAAATGCGACATTAAAACACAGCTTCCGCCATCTTCTAAAATTTTAATTATAGTTGGTTTTGCTGCTTGAATTCTTGTAGCATCTGTTACTTTAAATTCATCATTTAAAGGCACATTAAAATCTACACGGATTAAAGCTTTTTTATCTTTAAAATTGAAGTCGTTTAGGGTTTTCATTTAGAATCTATTTTAGTTTTAATTTGAAGTCCAAAGATAATAAATTGACTCTAACTATATTTTATTTGTTTTAAATACTATAATAATCGATTACATTTTTACGAACTCCTTATATTTGTGTTATGTTATTCTCGGAAATATTAGGCTTATCTCACATAAAATCTCACTTGTCAAAAAGTGTAGAGAATGGAAGAATACCGCACGCACAGTTGTTTGTGGGTTCAGAAGGTTCAGGAACTTTACCTATGGCTATTGCTTATGCGCAGTATATTTTGTGTGCTAATACTAACGGAGAGAACAATACAGGAAACGAAGCTTGTAATCTAAAATTTAATAATTTTTCTCATCCAGATTTACACTTTGCTTTTCCTGTAACTACTAACGATAAGGTTAAAAAACATCCTGTTTCTTCTCATTTTTTACCAGAATGGTGCGAGTTACTTAAAGAGCAACCTTATGGTAATTTATTTGACTGGTACAAACGCTTAGGCGTAGATAATAAACAAGGTCAAATTGGTGTGGACGAAGCTTTAGACATTAATAAAGCATTGGCACTTAAAGCTTTTGAAGGTGGCTATAAAATTATGATAATTTGGATGGCTGAAAAGATGAACACACAAGCTGCCAATAAACTGCTTAAATTAATTGAAGAACCGCCAAATAAAACTGTTTTTATTTTAATTGCTGAAGACGAAGAACAGATTATTAATACCATTAGGTCGCGTTGTCAAGTATTACACTTTCCACCAGTTGCGCAAGACGATATTAAAAACGGGTTAATAAAACAATACAATTTACCTGAAAACGATGCTATAAAAATTGCACATCAAGCCGATGGTAATTATAACAAAGCTTGCGATTTAGTATATAGAGATTCCGAGGATATTCAGTTCGAAACTTGGTTTATTGCTTGGATTCGTTCTGCATTTAAAGCTAAAGGAAATAAAGCTGCAATTCACGATTTAATTGCTTGGAGTGAGGACATTGCAAAAACAGGTAGAGAAACACAAAAGCTGTTTTTAAACTTTTGTTTAGAGTTTTTTAGACAAGCCATGCTTTTAAATTATGGCGCAGATAGTTTGGTGTATTTTGAAACACAAACTAAAGGATTCGACATTTCTAAATTTGCACCTTTTGTACATAACAATAACATTTTAGATATTTCTGAAGCACTTCAAGATGCTATTTATCATATAGAACGTAACGGGAATTCAAAAATTATTTTAACCGATTTATCAATTAAATTAACGCGTTTACTTCACGCAAAAAAAGACTAACCATGGATAATGCACTATTTAACGTTACAGAAATTATTTTACTATTATTCTTAACTATTACCTTTTTACAATCTGGATTAGATAAAATGTTAGATTGGAATGGAAATGTATCTTGGTTAAAAGGTCATTTTAAAGACACTTTTTTAGGTAAAATGGTGCCTTTAAGTGTTGGGATAATTTTAGTCATAGAAGTAGCAGCAGGAATTTGTACACTTATTGGTTGTTTTGAACTAGCCTTTACAGCATCTAAAACCTTTGCTTTAATTGGTGCTATTTTGTCTTGTATAACATTATTAATGCTACTTTTTGGACAACGATTAGCAAAAGATTACGAAGGTGCTAAAACCATTGCTGTTTATTTTATACCAGCTATTTTTACTTTATATATTTTAAGTATCTAAATTCTTAAATATTTCAATTATTGTATCGCTTTATTGTCTAATTTTGTTTTAATAAATTTTTTTAAAGATGAAAGTAGCAGTAGTTGGAGCAACAGGAATGGTCGGAAACGTGATGTTAACCGTTTTAAAAGAGCGTAATTTTCCTATTACAGAATTAATTCCAGTAGCCTCGGAACGTTCTGTAGGTAAAACTATTGGTTATAATGGAACAGATTATACTATTGTAAGTCTTCAAGATGCTGTAAATGCCAAACCAGACATTGCTTTGTTTTCTGCTGGCGGAGAAACATCTTTAGAATGGGCTCCAAAATTTGCTGAAGTTGGTACTACGGTTGTCGATAATTCTTCGGCTTGGCGTATGGATGAAACTAAGAAATTAATTGTCCCAGAAATTAATGCCAACGAGCTAACTAAAACCGATAAAATTATTGCTAACCCTAACTGTTCTACCATACAATTAGTGATGGCATTAGCGCCATTACATAAAAAATATAAAATGAAACGCGTTGTAGTTTCTACTTACCAATCGGTTTCTGGTACAGGAATAAAAGCTGTACGCCAGTTAGATAACGAAATTGCAGGTATTAAAGGCGAAATGGCTTATCCTTATCCAATTGGAAAAAACGCACTACCGCATTGTGATGTTTTTGAAGACAACGGTTACACTAAAGAGGAAATGAAATTAGCCAGAGAACCTCAAAAAATACTTAATGATAGAACCTTTTCTGTTTCGGCAACAGCGGTTAGAATTCCTACTGCTGGTGGACATAGCGAAGCTGTAAACGTAGAATTTGAAAACGATTTTGATTTATCGGATGTTCGTAAATTATTAAGTGAAACACAAGGCATTATAGTTCAAGATAATACAGACACTAATACGTATCCAATGCCAATTTATGCACATAATAAAGATGAAGTATTTGTAGGTAGAATCCGTAGAGACGAAACGCAACCAAACACCTTAAATATGTGGGTTGTTGCAGATAACCTTAGAAAAGGAGCCGCAACAAATACCGTTCAAATTGCTGAATATTTAGTGGAAAATGGTTTGATAGGGTAAATAACTAATTATCAATAATAAGTTAAAAGCACTTTACAATTCGTTGTTAAGTGCTTTTTTCGTTAAATTTAAAGTCTAAACACCAAAAAAATGAAAAAACTAACCCTATGCGTGCTTACATTAGCTACTATAATGGCTTGTAAAAACGAAGAAAAACCCAAAGAAGAAACTCCTATGGCAATTAATTATCCAGAAACCAAACGTGTAGATTCTACAAGAACCTATTTTGGAGAAGACGTTAAAGACGATTTTGGTTGGTTAGAAGACGACAGAAGTCCAGACACAGAAGCTTGGGTTATTGCTCAAAATAAAGTCACTTATAATTATTTAGACCAAATTCCGTATCGTGATGCCTTAAAAAAGCGTTTAGAAAAATTATGGAATTACGAAAAAGTAGGCTCACCTTTTAAAGAAGGAAATTATACCTATTTCTATAAAAACGATGGTTTACAAAATCATTATGTTATCTATAGAAAAGATGAAAATGGAAAAGAAGAGGTCTTTTTAGACCCAAATACATTTTCAGAAGATGGAACAACATCTTTATCTGGCGTAAATTTCACAGAAGATGGTTCTTTAGCAGCTTATTCTATTTCTGAAGGTGGAAGCGATTGGCGAAAAGTGTTAATCATGAATACCGAAACTAAAGAAATTATAGAAGACACTATTGTAGATGTTAAGTTTAGCGGTACATCTTGGAAAGGCAATGACGGATTTTACTATTCAAGTTACGACAAGCCTGTTGGAAGCGAATTATCGGCTAAAACAGACCAACATAAAGTCTATTACCACAAATTAGGAACACCACAAAGCAACGATAAAATTATTTTTGGAGCAACACCAGAAGAAAAGCACAGATATATTGGTGCTTACGTAACTAAAGATCAAAGTTATTTAGTGCTAAGTGCATCGGTTTCTACATCTGGAAATAAGTTGTTTATTAAAGATTTAAATCAACCAAACGCACCATTCTTACCAATTATAGATAACACAGATTCCGATACTTATGTAGCCGAAAATGTTGGAAGTAAACTGTATTTAAAGACTAACTTGAATGCACCTAACGGAAAAATGGTGGTTGTAGATGCTAAAAATCCTTCACCAAAAAATTGGGTAGATTTTATTCCTGAAACAGAAAACGTACTATCCATTTCAAAAGGAGGAAACTATTTCTTTGCTGAATATATGGTAGATGCAGTTTCTAAAGTGATGCAATACGATTATAACGGAAAATTAGTGCGTGAAGTTAAACTTCCTGGAATTGGAAGTGCTGGAAGCATAGGCGGAAAAAAAGAAGACACAGAACTATACTACTCGTTTACTAATTACAATACACCAAGTAGTATTTATAAATACAACGTAAATACAGGAGAATCTAAACAATATTGGACACCAAACATAGATTTTAACAGCGATGCATTTGAGTCTAAGCAGGTGTTTTATACCTCTAAAGATGGAACAAAAGTTCCTATGATTATTACCTACAAAAAAGGAACAGAGTTAAACGGGGAAAATCCAACTATTCTTTATGGTTATGGTGGATTTAATATTAGTTTAACACCAAGTTTTAGTATAACAAATTCAGTTTGGTTAGAACAAGGCGGAATTTATGCTGTACCAAATTTACGTGGTGGCGGAGAGTACGGAAAAGCTTGGCACGATGCAGGAACTCAACAAAAAAAGCAAAACGTTTTCGATGATTTTATTGCAGCAGCAGAATATTTAATTGATAACAAATACACCTCAAGCGATTATTTAGCTATTTCTGGTCGTTCTAATGGCGGACTTTTAGTTGGGGCAACCATGACGCAAAGACCAGATTTAATGAAGGTTGCTTTACCAGGCGTTGGTGTTTTAGATATGTTACGTTACCACACATTTACTGCAGGCGCAGGTTGGGCTTACGATTACGGAACGTCGGAAGATAATAAAGAAATGTTTCAATATTTAAAGAACTATTCGCCAGTACATAACGTAAAACCAAACACTGAATATCCAGCTACTATGGTAACCACTGGAGATCATGATGATCGTGTGGTACCAGCGCATAGTTTTAAGTTTGCGGCAGAATTACAAGCCAATCAAACTGGAAATAACCCAACACTTATTAGAATAGACGTAAATGCTGGACATGGCGCAGGAAAACCTGTAAGCATGCAAATTCAAGAATGGGCAGATATTTACGGATTTACCTTATTTAATATGGGATACAAAAATTTACCCGTACAAGAATTGAAAAAGTAAATACAAAACCTTAACAACCAAAAAAGCGATTTCAATTGAAATCGCTTTTTTTATATTTTATAATTACAAATTACTATGTAAACTGATAATCTCCAAATTCTTTTAAAACCGTATCAAAAGCTGCAAAAACATCTTCAGAATGATCACTTGTCACCATTTTCATTCTATGTTCTTTAAAATGTGGAATACCTTTAAAGTAATTAGTATAATGTCTTCTGGTTTCAAACACACCTAATATCTCACCTTTCCAATCTATAGCCATTTGTAAATGCCTACGTGCCGCTTCTACACGTTCTTGAATAGTAATTGGATCCAAATGTTCGCCAGTATTAAAAAAATGCTTTACTTGCTTAAAAAACCAAGGGTTTCCTATGGTTGCTCTACCAATCATGCAACCATCTAAACCATAAACATCACGCATTTCCATAGCGCGTTCTGGAGAAGTAACATCGCCGTTTCCAAAAACAGGAATATGCATTCTTGGGTTGTTTTTCACTTGTGCAATTGGCTTCCAATCAGCATCACCTTTATACATTTGCGCACGAGTTCTTCCGTGAATTGCTATAGCTTTACAACCAACATCTTGCAAACGTTCTGCAACCTCAACAATTTGTATAGAATCATGATCCCAACCTAAACGTGTTTTCACCGTAACAGGAATATTGGTGCGTTTTACCATTTCGGCAGTCAGTTTTTCCATAAGACAAACGTCTTTTAGAATTCCTGCGCCTGCACCTTTACTCACTACTTTTTTTACAGGACAACCAAAATTAATATCAATAATATCTGGTTTAGATTTAGCTACAATATCAATAGTTTGTAGCATGCTATCCAAGTTAGCGCCAAAGATTTGAATCCCAACAGGTCGTTCTTTTTCGTAAATATCAAGCTTCATAACGCTTTTTGCTGCATTACGAATTAAGCCTTCACTTGAGACAAATTCGGTATAAACCACATCTGCGCCTTGTTCTTTACACAATGCTCTAAATGGTGGATCACTAACATCTTCCATTGGAGCTAAAAGCAATGGAAAATCCGGAAGTTCTATGTCGCCTATTTTTACCAAAATCTGTAGTTTTTATGCAAAATTAAGGTTTTTATAGTTATAGTAAGTATTTAGGTTTTTAGAAGTGTTTTTTAAAAGGTTGTTTTTCTTGTTAAGTTTTAAATCACATCAATCACTTTTTCTAAAAAATAATGTAATGCTCCAATAACAATAGTTAGGATTAGCATTGCAGTAAGTCGTGTTAAAAATTTTTCAGTTTTAGATTTATTCTGTAGTTTTTTTCTAAGATAAAGCATGTCTGTTAATATAAAAGAAACGGTAATAATTCCTCCAATTATAGGAACAACATAAACAATGACTAAATCGTAAATCCAATTGTAAAATTGGTTTAGTTTAGTCGTTTCTTCAACTTTTGAGCCTAAAATTATACGCACATATCCCAAGGAGAAAAACATGGAGATTATAGCCCAAAAGATGTAGTTAAAAAGTTGTTTAAGGATTTTCATGTACTTATTTAATGAATTTGACCATTCCAAAGTAATCATTCAAATATAACCAACACAAAATTACTTCCTATAAAATTCCTAAAAACACTCATTTTTTTAAAGTATCTTTGTCACATCTACCTTGTTTAGAGAAGAAAGACTATGAAGAACATTAGAAATTTTTGCATTATTGCGCATATTGATCACGGAAAGAGTACCCTTGCCGATCGTTTATTAAGTCATACAGGAACTACAACTGCTCGCCAAGAGCAAGCGCAGTTATTAGATAGTATGGATTTAGAGCGTGAACGTGGTATTACTATTAAGTCGCACGCCATCCAAATGGAATATACTTTTGAAGGCGAAGATTATATCTTAAACTTAATTGATACACCTGGTCACGTAGATTTCTCTTACGAAGTATCTCGTTCTATTGCTGCCTGTGAAGGTGCTTTATTAATTGTAGATGCGGCGCAAAGTATTCAAGCACAAACTATTTCTAATTTATATTTAGCTTTAGAAAACGACTTGGAAATTATTCCAGTTCTTAATAAAGTGGATTTACCAAGTGCAAATCCAGAAGAAGTTACAGACGATATTGTTGACCTTTTAGGTTGCGATCCAAGTGAAGTTATTCACGCCAGTGGAAAAACAGGTTTTGGAGTAGAAAATATTTTAAAAGCTATTATTGAACGTGTTCCTGCACCAAAAGGAGATCCAGATGCACCTTTACAAGCCTTAATTTTTGATTCGGTTTACAATACCTTTAGAGGAATTGAAACGTATTTTAGAGTTTTTAACGGTGAAATTAAAAAAGGACAAAAAATTAAATTCGTTGCAACGGATAAAGAATATTACGCTGATGAGGTTGGGACTTTAAAACTAAACCAAGTCGCTAAAAAAAGTATTAAAGCAGGAGATGTTGGCTATTTAATTACAGGAATTAAAACAGCAAAAGAAGTAAAAGTTGGAGATACCATTACAGATTTTGAAAACCCAACGACTAATATTGTTGAAGGTTTTGAAGATGTAAAACCAATGGTATTTGCAGGAATTTACCCAGTTGATACAGAAGATTACGAAGAGCTTAGAAACTCTATGGAAAAGCTTCAGTTAAACGATGCTTCTTTAGTATTTCAACCAGAAAGTTCTGCAGCCTTAGGTTTTGGGTTTCGTTGTGGATTCTTAGGAATGTTACACATGGAAATTATCCAAGAACGTTTAGAGCGTGAGTTTGATATGACGGTTATTACAACGGTTCCTAACGTATCGTACAACGCCTTTACAAACAAAGATCCAGACAAGCCATTTATAGTAAATAACCCAAGTGATTTACCTGATCCTTCAACCGTAAATCGTGTTGAAGAACCATATATTAAAGCAACCATTATTACAAAAGCCGATTTTGTTGGTAACGTAATGGGTTTATGTATTGAAAAACGTGGTATGATTATGAATCAAACCTACTTAACACCAGAACGTGTTGAGTTAATTTTTGAAATGCCTTTAGCTGAGATTGTTTTCGATTTTTATGATAGATTAAAAACAGTTTCTAAAGGATATGCGTCTTTCGATTATCATCCAATTGGAATGAAAGTGTCTAAATTAGTACGTTTAGATGTCCTTTTAAATGCACAACCAGTAGATGCGCTTTCTGCATTAATTCATACAGATAACGCACACAACATTGGTAAAAAAATGTGTGAGAAATTAAAAGAATTAATTCCAAGACAACAGTTTGATATTCCTATTCAAGCTGCGATTGGTGCTAAAATTATAGCCAGAGAAACCGTAAAAGCCTTACGTAAAGATGTAACAGCAAAATGTTATGGTGGTGATATTTCACGTAAACGTAAGTTATTAGAAAAGCAGAAAAAAGGTAAAAAACGTATGCGTCAAGTAGGTAATGTAGAAATTCCTCAACAAGCGTTTATGGCAGTTTTAAAGTTAAATGATTAAATAATAATTTCTTTTTTTAAAGGATTTTAAAATATAAAACCTCGTATCTTTTTAATTACGAGGTTTTTTTATGTGTAATAATTAAGAAGCTTCTTCATTTACTACTTCTACATCAAAAGGTTTTCCTAAATAGACTAATTGGTAGCCTTCTTCTATAGTCTCAATACTTTCACTATCTGAAGGAATAATGCTTAAATCACCTTCGTTATCTTTTAAGAATAGCGGAATAATGTCGTTATCTTCTTTAGATAATTTTATTAAATCTAAATAATGCTGTTTATCGTTAAGCTTAATTTCTTGGATACTTGGATAGTTGTTAGTTACAGTCGCTAATCTATTGTAGTCATCAGTTTGAGAAAACATACCTTCTTTTGGGTTGTTATTTTCGTCTTGCATTTCTTCTGAAGTAACTAATCTAAACGATCCGTTTTCACCAAATTGCTTAGAAAACTTTTTAATGGCGTATTTATTTATATCTGAATTTCCTGTTAATGCCATTAAATAGCCAATGTCGTTAAGTTCTATATTGTCTAACAAACTATCCGAATAAATATTAGTACTAATGGCTTCCAGTTCTAATTCTTGGGCTTTTTTAATGTTGTCTTGATTACTGTCAATTAACACCACATGCCTACCATTTTCTTCTAAATAATGACCAATTAAACGTGAGACTTTACTTGCACCAATAATTAAAATCCCTTCACTTTTAGTTAAAAACACACCAACTAAACGTGCAAATAAACGTGCTGTAGTTGCGTTTAATAAAACGGTTCCTAATACAATTACAAATACTAAAGGTGTAATATATTCTGCACCAGGAATACCTTTGCTAGCTAATTTTAAACCAAATAGCGATGCAATACCTGCTGCCACAATTCCTCGAGGTCCAACCCAACTAATAAATAGTTTTTCTTTTAATTTTAAAGTTGAACCAGCAGTACTTAAAAACACACCTAGTGGTCTAATTACAAACACAATTACAGCAAATAAAATAGCAGTATTCCAGTTAAAAATTAATAATAATTCATTAAAGTTAATGTTGGCTGCTAATAGTATAAATAAAATAGATATTAATAATACACTAAGAGATTCTTTAAAGTATAATAAATCTTTTAGATAAGCTGATTTAGAGTTTCCTAAAACCATTCCCATAACCACAACAGCAAGTAATCCTGACTCATGTGCAAATGCATCTGAAAGTACAAAAACACCTAAAACCGCAGCCAAAGCGAATACATTTAATAAGTAATGTGGTACTAGTTTTTTATTGATAATAAAGTTTAAAGCATGTGCAAATGTAAATCCAAAAGTAGCTCCAAAAAGTACAATTTTACCAAATTCTATTAATGCAGTTTTTGTAAATTCTCTACCAGCATCTACGCTAATAAATTCAAATACTAATACGGCAACTAAGGCACCAATTGGATCAATTAAAATTCCTTCCCATTTTAAAACAGCAGAAACATCTTTTTTAAGAGGAATATTTCTAAGGATAGGTGTAATTACTGTTGGTCCGGTTACAATTATTAATCCCGAGAATAAAAATGAAATCTCCCAAGACAATCCAAAAATGTAGTGTGCTGCAAGTGCTGCTCCAAAAAAGGTCACTGCCGAGCCTAATGAAATTAATTTAGTAATTACGGGACCTACATTTTTAATTTCGCTCATTTTTAAAGTTAGTCCACCTTCAAAAAGAATAATACTTATGGCTAACGAGACAAAATAAAATAGGCTTTCACCTGGGAAAAGTCCTTCGCTATTATTCCAAATAGGTTCTATCCATTTGGTGCCATCTTCACTTAAAAATTCTGCTGCAATAGGACCGACTAAAAGTCCAATTAAGATAAGTGGTAAAATAGCTGGAATTTTAAATTTCCAAGCCACCCATTGGGCTAAAATTCCTAATATTATAATTCCTGCTAATTCAATCATTTTATTTGGTATTGGTCAGTTTAAGCTTAATGAAGCCATAAAATTAGTTAAAAATAGTATCTTCACTTTTTAAAAATACTAATTTGACGTTAAATATATTTAAAACCATAGGAATTGGCGTTGCTTTTTCTCCAAATCTTGAAGCTAATATTAATGAAGCTTCACGTTTAAGCCTATACTTAAGTTCCAAATTAGTACTAATTCACGTTGGTGAAGCTTCCGAGGATAAAAAAAAGAGCTTTACAACGTATTTAGAGCCTTATATAGAAAAAGGTTTACAATTTGAAATTGTTTTTAAACCAGGAAAGCCTGTAGATGTTATTCTTCAAACTATAATAGATGCTAATATAGATTTATTGCTTCTAGGCGCCTTAAAACGTGAAAAATTTGTCAATTTTTATTTAGGTTCTATTGCTAGAAAAATTACTAGACAAGCCAAATGTTCTATTTTATTATTAACCCATCCAGCCGTAAATAGATCTGTTTGCGAACATATTGTAGTTAATGGTTTAGATGAAGCACAAACAGAACAAACAGTAAATTCTGCTATTTTTATGGCACATAAATTTGGTTCTAAAAGTGTGACTATTGTTGAAGAAATTTCTAAGCAAAAATTATCTATTACTGTAGAAGATGATTTGTCTTTACGTAAATCTAATATAGAAAAAGCAAAATTAAAACGTCTAGAAGAAGAACGTATAGATGCGATTTTAAATAAAATACCCGAAACGTATAAAACCAATTTAAAAATAAAATCGCAGCCCATTTTTGGAACTAGCGGTTACAGTATTGGACATTATACAGAAGTAGTTAGAGCCGATTTATTAGTAATGAATGCGCCCAAAAAATTAAGTTTTTGGAATCGTATTTTTCCACACGATATAGAATATATTTTAACCGAATTGCCTAGTGATGTTTTAATTGTAAGATGAGTCCAAAAAACAACATATCCACTTTTTTAAAGAGTTTACCTAAAAACATATTCTCAGGATTTGTAGTTAGTCTTATTGCCTTACCTTTAGGTTTAGGGTTAGCTATGGCAAGTGAAGCGCCACCAATTGCAGGTATAATTGCAGCTGTTGTTGGTGGAATTATGGTATCTATACTTGGAGGAAGCAATGTTACTATTACAGGACCAGGAAATGGATTAGTTGGTGTGCTTTTAATAGCCATTTCTACTTTAGGTTTAGAAAGTGCTTATGCAGCTATTATTTGTTCTGGTGCATTACTAATGATTTTAGGTTTCTTAAGAATGGGGAAATTAGCCGATTTTTTCCCAAACTCAGCCATACAAGGAATGCTTGCTGCAATTGGGTTAATTATTCTAGGAAAGCAATTTCATATAATGATTGCTCAAACAATTAAACGAAAAGATAATGTTGATTATTTAATTGAAATTCCTTCAGCTATAATAAACCTATTTTCAATAACTAATAAAGGATTAATTTTTGCAGCCATTGCTGGGATTTTAAGTTTATGCATTATGGTGTTTTATTCTAAAATTAGGAATAAATATTTCCAATTAATACCAGCGCCAATGTGGATAGTAATGCTTTCTATTGCTTTTTCTTATTATTATGAGTTGGTTTTAAAGCTACCTCATCCCATTGCAGCAGAATACATGATTTCTGGAATTCCATCTGCAGATCAAATTATATCAGAATTACCAAGTGTAGATTTTAGTAAAATAGGTTCATTACCATTTTGGTTAAGTGTGGTTTCATTAACCTTAATTGCAAGTATAGAATCATTACTAAGTATAAAAGCAGTAGATAAACTAGACGTAGAAAAAAGACGTTCTAATGTAAATAAAGATTTAAAAGCTTTAGGGTTAGCTACCATTGGAAGTGGTTTCTTAGGTGGATTAAATGTAGTTACTGTAATTGCAAGAAGCTCGGTAAATGTAAATAATGGTGCAAGTAATAGATCTGCCAACTTTTTTCATGCCTTCTTTTTGGTTCTTTTTATAGTGCTTTTTAGCTCTCAACTTACAAGAATTCCATTGCCTGCTTTAATGGCTATTTTAGTTTATACAGGTTACAAATTGGCTAATCCAAATCAATTAGGACGAATTTTGCGTGTTGGAAAAGAGCAATTAATTATCTTTTTTGTAACACTTTTTGTAACGCTTTTTGTAGGATTAATTCAAGGAATTTTAGCTGGAATTATTGCTACATTTATTTTACATGTTTTAGTTAATAAGAGTTTAAAACTGTTCGCTAAAAACGTTTTAAAACCTAATGTTTTAATGTTTAGAGAACATGATAATAATGAAAATTATTTCATAAGTGTTAAGCATTTTTGCAGCTTTTTAAATTTCTATAAATTAAAAGAACGTATAAATGCTATTCCAGAAAATCAAGATGTAATTGTAGATTTTTCTATGTGTGAATTTGTAGATGATACTGTCATGGAAAACCTAAGTAATTATCAAGATTTGTTTCATAAAAAAGGAGGCCATTTTGAAATTATTGGTCTTGATTTACATGATAGTGAAACCAAGCATCCGTTTGCATTAAAACGTATGCTGCCTGTTCCAAATATTATAAAGAAAAGCTTAACACGAAGACAAAACAGTTTAGAGGTTTTAGCAAAAGATTTTGAATTAAAATATTCCGTTGATAAAAATAAAGATTTAGAGTTTTTAGAACCTTTTGAGTATTTTACAACTAAAGAGTTTAATTTTTCTAATAATCATTTATTAGATGAAAAAAGCGGAGCTAAAATTTTTGATTTAGAGTATTCTGAAGGCGAGTTTATTGCCAAAGAAACTATTAGATCAACCATGTTTTATTTAAGTTTAAACACAATAATTCCTGAATTTACTTTAGATAAAGAAGGATTTCTAGAAAAAGCTTACGCATTTGCTGGTTATACAGATATTAATATAGAAAAACATCAAGATTTTTCTAATCGTTTTTATTTATTAGGAAAAAAACCACGTGAAATTAAACAGTTTTTCTCAAACGAGTTAATTCATTTTTTTGAGAGTAATCCTTATTATCACGTAGAATCTAACGGGAATTCTATACTTGTGTTTAGCAAAGAACGTGTTGCTAGTTTAAAGGAAATAAAAGCATTACTATACTTTGGAAAGCAGTTAGCAGATTTAATTGAGGATTAAAACAAGACGTTATTCAATAAAACAATGAATTAGCTGTTAATAAATTCCGAAAAAACATAGAGATTATTTAAGAATTTCATAATTTGCATGCTATATGAAATTACATCCTATACAATCAGGACATTTTAAATTAGATGGCGGTGCTATGTTTGGTGTTGTGCCAAAATCTTTATGGCAAAAAACCAACCCAGCAGATAGCAATAACATGATTGATATTGCGGCACGTTGCTTATTAATAGAAGATGGTAATCGGTTAACCTTACTCGATACTGGAATGGGGAATAAACAGTCCGATAAATTTTATGGGTACTACCATTTGTACGGCGACGATTCAATAGATAAATCATTAAAAACAGCAGGTTTCCATAGAGACGATATAACAGATGTGTTTATGACACATTTACATTTTGATCATTGTGGCGGAAGTATAGAATACAATAAAGACCGCACATTTCTCCAACCAGCATTTAAAAATGCACATTTTTGGAGTAATAGAGAACATTGGAAATGGGCAACAGAACCAAATAGACGCGAAGTAGCTTCATTTTTAAAAGAAAACATTTTACCAATGGAAGAATGTGGTCAATTAAAATTTACTGCAGTTCCTGAAGACGATATTTTGAAACACTCAAAATTAGGCTTCGATATCTTTTTTGCTAACGGACATACAGATAAACAAATGATTCCAATGATTCAATATAAAGGAAAAACCATTTGTTTTATGGCAGATTTACTACCAACCGTTGGTCACTTACCATTGCCATTTGTAATGGGATACGATACAAGACCATTATTAACTCTAGACGAAAAAGAACGTTTTCTAAACATGGCTGCAGATAACAACTTCTACTTGTTCTTAGAGCACGATGCGCATAACGAAATTATAACAGTACAACATACAGAAAAAGGCGTAAGACTAAAAGAAACCTTTACGTGTCAAGACATTTTTAACTAAATATTTATTATGAGATTAATTAACAAACCAATTATTTTTTCTGCAGTAGTAGCAGCTATTTTATCAAGCTGTGGCGGATCTTCAGAAGTATTATCTACACCAATTACAAACATAGATAATACACCAATTAAAGAGCAAAGTTTAACAGACGCCGAAAAACACAACTGGGGACATTTAGATCTTGTAAAAGATACTATTCCTGGAATGAGTGTAGATAAAGCTTATACAGAAATTGTAAAGGACAAAAAAGGAAAGAAAATTATTGTAGCCGTAATAGATTCTGGGATTGATATTTCTCACGAGGATTTAGATGGTGTACTTTGGACCAACAAAAAAGAAATTCCTGGAAACGGAATTGACGACGATAAAAATGGATATGTAGATGATATTCACGGTTGGAACTTTTTAGGAGATGGATATGATGAGCAGTTAGAATACGTTCGTATAGTGGCATCTGGAGATACAAGTATTCCTCGTTATGCTGAAGCTAAAGCTTTATTAGATAAAGAAAGAGCACAAGTAGAACCAACAAAACAACGTTACGAGCAAATTTATGGTGCATTAAAAGAAGCAGATGCAGCTTTTACTAAAGAGTTTGGAACAGCAGATTATACACCAGAGCAAGTAAAAAACTTACAAACTACAGATGAGAAATTAGTGCAATATAAAGCGGTTGCTGCTCAAATGGAAGGTTTTGGTTTAGCAAGTGTTCAACAAGCTAAAGAAGAGTTGAAAAATGCTTTAGATGGTTTAGTAGATCGTTTAAATACAAATTTAAACCCAGAATTTTCTGGTCGTAAAACTGGAGATAACGCAAACGATTTTAATGACAAACCAGGTTACGGAAACGCAAACGTAATGCCTTCTATTAAATCTGAAGCTCATGGAACTCACGTTGCTGGTATTATTTTAGCCGAAAGAAATAACGGTAAAGGCGCAAATGGTGTTGCTAATAATGCAGAATTAATGAGTATTCGTGTAGTTCCTAATGGCGATGAGTACGATAAAGATGTTGCAAAAGGAATTCGTTATGCAGTAGATAATGGTGCAAATATTATAAACGGAAGTTTTGGTAAATCATTTTCTCAACAAAGTGAATGGGTTCGTGACGCTATTAAATATGCAAGCGATAATAATGTAATATTTGTTCATGCGGCAGGAAATTCTGGTGAAGATGTAGATGTAGAACCAAATTTCCCAGATGATAATACTGGAGGAGCAGAAGTTTCTAATACTTACATTCGTGTTGGTGCATTGGCTCCAAAATATGGAACTGGAGTTGTTGCAGGTTTTTCTAACTACGGTAAGAAAAATGTAGATGTATTTGCGCCAGGTGCACAAGTATATTCTTCTACACCAGAAAACGAATATAAAACTTTTGGTGGAACAAGTATGGCTGCACCAGCAGTTGCAGGAGTTGCAGCATTAGTTTGGTCTCAATATCCAAAATTAACAGCTGCACAAGTAAAGCAAGTTATTTTAAGTTCTGGTGTACCAGTTCATACTAAAGTAATTGTTGGTGGAAATGGAGAAGATGTTCGTCCATTTACAGATTTATCTAAATCAGGTAAAATGGTTAATGCTTACAACGCTTTAATTATGGCATCTAAAATGAATTAATTCATTATAAAAAACTTATAATTTTAAAACCTTAATAGTTATTTCTATTAAGGTTTTTTTTGTTTCTTGTGGTGATGAATTATAGTTATTGGGAACATAAAAATTGGTTATCTAACATAGATTTTGCCATAATAGGAAGCGGTATTGTTGGACTTAATTGTGCTTTGCAACTGCGTGAAAAACATCCAAAAGCCAAAATTGTTATTTTAGAGAAAGGTATTTTACCTCAAGGCGCAAGTACTAAAAATGCTGGTTTTGCTTGTTTTGGAAGTTTAACGGAGCTTATTGATGACCTAAAAACACATTCTGAAGCTGAAGTGATTCAATTAGTGATTAAAAGGCTGAAAGGTTTACATCAATTACGACAAACCATTGGTGATAAAAAGTTAAAATATAAATCTCATGGTGGATTTGAATTGTTTCATAATGAAGACAATCATTTATTTGAAGAATGCCAGTTTCATAAAAACCATGTTAATCACATTCTAAAACCCATTTTTAAAACCGATATTTTTAATGAAGTCGAAAATAGCTTCGGGTTTCAAAACATTAATAATCAGTTGTTTTTTAATAAATATGAAGGACAGATTGATACCGGAAAAATGATGAATGCTTTATTGAAATTAGCCATCAAAAAGAACATTAAAATTTTAAATAATTGCCAAGTTGAAGGCTTTGAAGATGTAAACAATAAAGTCGAAATTAAAACGAATCATTTCAACTTAAACGCTTCAAAATTATTGATTGCTACAAATGGTTTTGCTTCAGAATTATTAGAAGAAACGGTAAAGCCTGCAAGAGCACAAGTATTAATAACCAAACCTATAAAAGGCTTAAAGATAAAAGGCACATTTCATTTAGAACAAGGCTATTATTATTTTAGAAATATTAATAATAGAATTCTTTTAGGTGGCGGAAGAAATCTTGATTTTAAAGCTGAAGAAACCACAAGTTTAGAACAAACAGCCTTAATTCAAAATAAATTAGAAGACCTTTTAAAAACCACTATTTTGCCAAAAACGGATTTTGAAATAGACCAACGCTGGAGCGGAATTATGGGCGTAGGACAAACCAAAAACCCCATTGTAAAACAAATTACAAACAATGTGTTTTGTGGCGTAAGATTAGGCGGAATGGGAATAGCTATAGGAAGTTTAATAGGTAAGGAATTAGCGGACTTGTTAGATTACTAAAAACTATTAATCTCCTATGTTTTTTTGGTTAACCTTTTCTACTATTAAAAAGATAACTTTTAATTGTTATTTGGAAATCATAGTCCTCGTCAGGTTGAGTGTAGTCGAAACCTCATGATGTTAAATGTAAATATGAAAAGATTCTTTACTTTCTTAATTAAATGCGGATTTTGGTCGGTTGTTTTTACGGTGCTCTTGGTTGTTGTGCTTAAGTTTGTGCCTGTATTTTATTCGCCATTAATGGCTATTCGTTATTTTGGAGATGATAGTAAAAACAAATCTATAAAGCATGATTGGGTTGCTTTTGAAGATATATCCATTCATCTTAAAAAAGCAGTTATTTGTAGCGAAGACCAAAAGTTTGTACACCATAATGGTTTCGATATGGATGCTATTGAAAGAGCATACAAAAGCAATCAAAAAGGAAAAAAAGTTAGAGGCGGAAGTACTATAAGTCAGCAAACCGCAAAAAACGTTTTTTTATGGCCAAACCGAAGTTGGCTTCGCAAAGGTTTAGAAACCTATTTTACATTTTTAATTGAAACCATTTGGACAAAAGAACGCATTTTAGAAGTCTATTTAAATAGTATTGAAATGGGAAATGGTGTTTATGGTGCAGAATCTGCTTCTAAACATTGGTTTAAAAAATCGGCTAAAAATCTAACAGAATATGAAGCTTCTGCAATTGCTTCTATTTTACCAAACCCAAGAAAATACAAAGCGAATCCGCCAACAAATTATATTACTAAGCGCAAAAATTGGATTGTAAAACAAATGCGTTTTTATGGACCGCTAAAATTTCCTGAAAAATCAACTAAGACCAACAAGCAAGACTAATAAAATGATAAATAAAGCTCTTAAAACTGAATTACTACACCAATGTCAGGCAAGTTTGGATATGCGCTTAAAAAGCGTTTCAGGTGTTATAGACGACTTAAAGCAGAGCTTACAAAGCGAAACTAAAAGTAGTGCTGGCGATAAACACGAAACTGGTCGCGCTATGGTGCAGTTGGAACGTGAAAAAGCAGGTAACCAATTAGCCGAAATTCAGAAAACCCAAGAATTATTATCTAAAATAAATGTAGAAAACAACTCTAAAGCCATAGGTTTAGGAAGTGTGGTTTTAACCACTAAAGCCAATTATTTTATAAGCATAAGCGCAGGAGAACTAAAAACCGAAAATCAAACGTTTTTCGCCATTTCCCCAAGTACACCAATTGGTTTATTATTGTTAGGAAAATCCGTTGGAGATAGTATTGTCTTTAGAGATTTAGTGTTTGATATTGTTGCCGTTTTTTAAAACACTATTAACTAAATTAATGTTAACACACGTCATTAATAAGACATTAGGGTTTTAGAAGTAATATCTTTGTTTTAATTCCATAGATTTAATTTTGAAAGATGAAAAAAATAGAACAACTTATTGGTAATATTATAAAATTTAGAATTGCCATAATTATTGTTTTAGCCGGATTAATGGCTTTTTCAGGCTTTCAAACCATAAATAAATTACGTGTAGATAATTCTTTGTCTATTTGGTTTTTAGAAGACGACCCAAGTTATAAGGCTTACATAGATTTTCAGAAAGAATTTGGCTCCGATGAGATTTTTGTTGCTATGTTTCCTGTAGAAAATGCTATTGGAGTATCAGAAAAACAACAGCTTCTTATATTACACAAAGCAATAGATTCGCTTACTTATGTTAAAACATCTTTTAGTATCGCGAAAGCAAAATATCCAGTTTACGCTAATAAAAACATTCGTTTTGACGATTTATACAATACCGAAAGAAGTGAGAAAGGTTTAAAAAGTCTATTGTCTAAATTACCAAGTATTAAAAGTCAGTTGGTGACTAAAGATTTTAAACATCAGTTTTTTTACATTCAATTAAACCCAACACCAACTATAGAGTCCAAGCGAAAAGATATTTTAAATGAAATAAAAACGCTAATAGAACAAAATTACAGCGATTATTACCTTACCGGTCCACCAGTTTTAAACGAAGCTTACAGTAAAGGGATTTATAAAGAGAGTTTAGTTTTTGGAAGTTTAACCGTACTATTTATTACGCTAATGCTTCTGTTTATGTTACCAAACAAGCGCTATTTAATAGTGTCTTTATTGTCTGTAGCAGTTCCTGTGTCTATATTATTTGGTATAATTACCTCTTTTGGATTTGCCTTAAATATGATTTCTATGCTTATACCAACCATTTTAATGGTGTATAGTGTTAGCGATGCAGTTCATATTATTAATATCTACCATAAAGAAGGTTTAAAAAATAAATTTAGTTCTAAAACTGAATTGTTAGCAATTGCCATTAAAAAGAGTTTTGTGCCTTGTTTTTACACCACACTAACTACATTTGTAGGGTATTTTGCGTTGTATTTATCGCCTTTACCAGCATTTAAAAATATGGGTGTTTTTACCTGTATTGGTTTGTTTTTAAGTTTTGTTTTAGTGTATGTTATTGCAATTATTGGCTTTAGTTTTATGAGCTTAGATTTTAAGTCTACAAAACCATTATTTACCATAAAAGGGTTTAGTCAAAATGGATTTGTGACTTGGTTAAATACGTTTACTTCGGTTTACCAAAACAAAATAATACTTGTATTTACGCTTATTTTATTTTACGGGATTTATTCCATATTTCAAGTAAAAATAGACACAGATTCCAGTAATCTTTTAGCTGAAGGCAAAACCAAACAAGACGCCAGATTTGTAGAAACCAATTTAAACGGAAGTTCGCGTATGCAGTTGGATATTTCAGCTATAAATGGCGATAAGATTATAAGTCGAAAAGCGTTAAAACAACTTGAAGATTTTCAGAATAAATTAGAAGAAAACCCAGTGATTAACGCACCAGTTTCTGTTGTTAATATTAAAAATTTCCTTGAAAAACGTACGCCTGTATTATTTCAGTCTAATGTCTCTGAAGATGCTATTAAAAACACATTAAGTAGTGTCGATAATGAAGATAACAGCTTTTTTAAATTGTTTTCAGACGATTTAAAGTCGGCAGGAATAACCATTAGTTTTAAAGAAATGAAAACTTCTGAATTAGAAGTGCTTATTTCAAGCATTCAATCCGATTTCGATGCTACGTTTAACACCAACGAATACACACTGAAAATAAATGGTTTTGCGGTTGTTTTTGCTCAGTTAAATAACTTCATTTTGCAAACACAGTTTAGGTCGTTTTTCGCCGCTTTCTTTGTGGCTTTTTTATGTCTTTTAGTATTTATTAAAAGTATCAAAACAACACTATTAGTGCTAATTCCAAACTTATTACCATTAGCTGTTTTGGCTATACTTATGAGTTTGTTAGATATTCCTTTAGATGTTACAACTGCTATGATTACGCCAATTATGCTTGGTATTGCTATGGACGATACTATACATTTAATGTACAAATATCGAAAAACTAAAAAAGATGATGCTTCTCCAGAGTTAAGAATGAATTATGCTTTGGAATACACAGGTTCGGCATTGATATCCACAACTTTTGCTTTGGTCGCAGGTTTTTTAATTATTGCGTCAAGTGCAACACCATCTGTGCAAGATTTTGGATTGTTATGTGCTGTTACAGTTGCAGTAGCTTTAATTACAGATTTATTCTACTTGCCAGCATTATTAAAGCGTTTTGATAAGTAAATAGCTTCTGATTTTGAAGTTGAATTGTATCTAAAAAACAAGATCTTGAGTATTTAATATAGTCCTTGCAAGCATTTCGACTGCGCTCAATGTGACATTTTAGTTGTAACTATATTTTTTTGTCATTCTGCTGAAAAGCAGAATCTACATTTTGGAATTTACTTATAAAGTAAAATAGAACTATAATTGAATATGAGATACTGCGACGGAACACAGTATGACAAGAGAACTTAAGTCGTTTTTAAAACCCACTTTTTGTTTATTGAATTACTCGAATATATTCTTGGTTTGTCATTCTGCTGAAAAGCAGAATCTCACTCTCCAGACTTAACTAATCTCCAAACAAACCAAAGCATCTTTTTCTAAAGCTGTAGCGTTATAAAAGAAACATGCTTTATCATTTAGCTTGGATTCAATTAGAAAATTATTCCCATTAAAATAGCTGTTAACTACGGTCACTTTTAATTCTGAATTCTCAACTACCATTAATTGATTAGCATAAACTATTGTTTCGTTAATCACATTAAACTCATCAAAAAACGACGCGATTAGTGGAGTTTTTGGATTGTTATAAATATTTTGTGGCGTGTTGTAATCTTCAATTTTTTGATGGTCTAAAACCATTAAAGTATCTGCAAAACCTAAAACATCGTTTTTATCGTGTGTTGCCACAATGCAAGTGATGTTTTTTTCTTTTAGATAACTAAACACATTCCTACGTAAAGATTGCTTCTTAAAATTGTCTATATGGCTAAAAGGCTCGTCTAATAATAAAATTTCTGGTGCTTTTGCTAAAGCTCTTGCAATAGCGACACGTTGTTTTTGTCCACCACTTAAAAGTTTGACTTTAGTTTTTGCTACAGCTTCTAATTCTACTACTTTAATTAGTTCTGCAACACGTTCTTTTTTCTCTTCGGGGAAGAAGTTAGATAGGAATTTACCTATGTTTTGTTCTACTGAAATAAAAGGCATTAAATCGAATTCCTGAGTTACAGATTTCATAAACTCGTAACCAACCACTAAGTTGTGCTTTGGCCCAAGAATTTCTGTGTCTTTCCAAAATATCTGACCTATTTCTAAATCGTACTCGCCGTAAATTAATTCTAAAAGCGTGCTTTTACCACAACCACTTTCGCCAATAATGGCTAAATGTTCGCCTTGTTTTACTTTAAAATTTAAGTCTTTTAAAACAGGTGATTTTAGATAAGAAAAAGTAAGATTTTTAACGTTTAACATTTTACAAAATCACCTACTAATTGTTCCGCTTCAGCTAAAGCTTTGTCAAGATTATCGTTTTCAATAATTACATCAAATAATGGTGCTGTTGCTAATTCTGCACTAGCTTTTGCTACGCGCATTTTTATTTTGTCTTCGCTTTCTGTTTTACGCTTTTTTAAACGAATTTTAAGCTCGTCTATACTTGGCGGTTTTACAAAAATAGCAATGGTTTGTTCCGGAAATTTCTTTTTAATGCGTAAGCCACCAGAAACATCTATGTCAAATATTACGTTTTTCCCTAAAGCCCAAAGACGTTCTACTTCAGATTTTAAAGTTCCGTAAAAGTTATTATGATAAACCTCTTCCCATTCTAGGAAATCGTCGTTTTTTATGTGTTGTTTAAAATCGTGAGCAGATAAATAGTAGTAATCTTTTCCGTGTTCTTCTTCGCCACGTTTTTCACGTGATGTTGCAGAAATAGAAAAGGCTAAATTTAATGCTTCTTGTTGTAGTAAATGTCTTACAATAGTTGTTTTTCCTGATCCAGAAGGTGCAGAAAACACAATTAGTTTGCCTTGATTTGGGTTGTTTTGTGACACGTAATTTAAGTTTAAGTAGTTTTTAATTAAAGGACATTCAATAACTGTTCCTTAATTTTCTCTAATTCGTCTTTCATTTGTACCACTAATTGTTGCATTGGTGCAAAATTACTTTTAGAACCTATAGTATTGATTTCTCGTCCAATTTCTTGACCAATAAACCCTAATTTTTTACCATTAGAATCTTCAGAATTCATACTTTCTATAAAGTAGCTTAAGTGGTTACTTAAACGCACTTTTTCTTCTGTTATATCGTATTTTTCTATGTAATAGACTAATTCTTGTTCAAAACGGTTTTCGTCATATTTTTCTTTTAATTCAGAAACACCTTTGTATAAACGTTCACGAACTGCTTCAACACGTTCTGGATCTATTTTAATAACGTCTTCTAATAAATTACTTATAGTAGAAATGCGATCTTTAAAATCTTGTTCTAGAACCTTTCCTTCATCTAATCTGTAATTAGAAATTTCGTTTAAAGCGTTGTCTATTTCAGCACTAATAAGAAGCCATTCATCTTCGTTAATTTCTTCACGAACAGTATTTAAAGCATCTGGTAAACGAATTGCCATTTTAAGTAATTCGGTTTCATCTGCATTAACCACAGCTTTTAATTGCTGCATATATTGCTTAACAACTGGTTGGTTTATTTGTGTAGATGTATCGTCTGCAGTAGTTTCAACATAAATAGAGAAATCTACTTTTCCACGCACTAAAGTATTTGCAATACGCTTACGGATGTTTAATTCCTTTTCTTTGTAAATTGAAGGAATTCTAACATTTAAGTCTATACTTTTACTATTTAAAGACTTTAACTCTATGGTTACTTTTTTTGTAGGTAATTGTAAAACAGATTTACCGTAACCTGTCATTGAATATATCATAAACTTATTTATAAGGCTACAAAGGTAAGCAAAACCAATAGTATTATAAATCTTTGTGAAATTTATACCTATTAAATCGTGGAATTGTAAATTTGCACTTTAATTTTAATAAAGAAAACATGTATACTAAAGCTTTTGAGTTACGCTGGAGCGATATTGATGCTAATAGACATTTAGCAAATTCGGCTTATTTAAATTATATGAGTCACACCAGAACAGCTTTTTTGCAAACGCATGGCTTTTCTTTGTTAGCCTTAAACAAAGCACATTTAGGACCAGTAGTTTTTTATGAACATATTTACTATTTTAAAGAAGCATTTTTAGGTGAAACAATTAAGGTGTCTTTAGAGGTTTCTGGTTTAAGTGATGATGGCATGTTTTTTAAATTTGACCATAATTTCTATAATGCTAAAGGAAAACATTTAGCCCATTGCGAAATTTTAGGTGCTTGGATAGATTTAAACACAAGACAACTTACCGGTTTGCCTGATGATTTATTAACTTTAGCTAAAGCATTTCCAAAAGCTGAAAACTATAAAACGCTAACCAAAGAAGATACCAGAGCTTTTGGTAAAAAACCAAAGAATTTAGAATTATAACATATTTTTTTGAGCCGACTTTTTCTTTTTTGTCACTAAATAAACGCCAGAAAATATTAATGCAGCGCCACCAATCTTAGCCGCATCTATAGTATCCATTCCCATTGCTAAAGCAAAAATAGCTGCAATAACCGGTTGTAGGTAAATAAATGCGGTTACAGTAGAGGCTTTTAAATGTCTTAAACCAATTGGGTTTAATAGATAGGTTCCAAAAGTTGCACCAACAATTACAAAACCAACCGCAAAGAAATCGTAGTCTGTAAAACGGTAAATTTCTACTTCAGTTAATTCATTATAACCAAAAGGTAACACCAAGATTAATCCAAAAAGGAATAACCATTTAATAAATGAAAATGGATGGTATTTAGCTGTTAGTTTTTTAACGATAATGATGTAAACCGAATACGAAGCTGCGTTAATAAAAACCAATAAATTCCCTAATGGTACATTGCTTCCAATTGCGCCACTACTCTTACTAAATAAACTTAAGATTACTGCACCCGAGAATCCTAAAAAGATACCAACAACTTTAATTGTTGTTAGTTTTTCTGATAAAAATATAGCCGATAATAACAACACAATAATTGGTGCGGTAATCATGATAACCGATGCGTTTATTGGTGTTGTATATTCTAAACCTTTAAAAAAGGTAAGCATATTTAAGGCAATTCCAAAAATGGAAGCAAAGAAAAAGGTTAAAAAATCTTTACGTTCTATTTTTTCGTTTTTTGTAAATAAACTTAGCAACCAAAATAAGGCAGTTGCGCCAATAATTCTAACCAAAATAAAACCAAAAGGTTTGATTAAACCTTCCGAAATAATCCCTTTTGCAAACGTAAATGTTAGTCCGTATAATAATTGGACCATAAAAACTGCAATAAATGCTAAAGCTCTGTTATTCATTTAAAAATTGTTTAGCTACTTCTACGTTTTTCTTAGAATTTCCAACAAATATGTTGTTGTCTATTACTAAAACCGGTCGGCTTAAAAAGGTATAATGTTCAAGAATTAACGCTTTGTAATCTGCTTCTGTAAGTGTTTTGTTTTTTAAATCGCGTTCTTTATAAAGTGTAGCTCTTTTACTAAATAAAGCCTCAAAAGAACCTGCTAAATCCTTCATGATTTCTAATTGTTCTTCTGTAATAGCTTCAGTTTTTATATTTTGAAGTGTTACAGATTCTGGTAAGTTTAATTCATCTAAAATTCGCTTACAGGTAGAACAAGATTTTAAATAGAAAAAAGTTTGCATGGCGTTTTAATTTTACGCTGCAAAGAAACGCTTTTTAGAATTAATTTAATACAGAAATTATGGCTTTATGTTCTACTTTAAAATTAAGAGAATTCGCAATAAAGCACATTTTGTTGGCTTCTGTATGTAACCTTTTTGCTTTTTCAATCATGGATTTATCTGTAACCACTATTGTTGGATGAAGTGTGATTTCTGTAAATTTCCCACTACCATTTTGGGTTTCTTCCATTGTTCCGGTTGCGTTATCTGCGTATTCTACAACATTAATGTTATTAGTTGCGCATAAATGTAAATACCATAACATATGGCAAGAACTAACTGAAGCTAAAAATAAATCTTCGGGATTATAACGTGTGGCATCGCCTAAAAATGCTACATCGCTAGAGCCTAAAATGTCTTCAGATTTACCATTTACTGTAATGGTATAATCTCTATTATAAGCTTTGTAGTTTTCTGTGCCTTTTCCTTGGTTTCCTCTCCAATTTATTTTTGTATAGTATTTATGTGTTTTCATTTTAATTTAAAATGTAAAATTTGAGATAAATTTAAAGCTATTCTTCAACATAATTTTTAGCTTTATAAAAAAAATAGAAAACAATGGATTTTACATTTGACGTAACCTTAAAAAATAGAGCTTTATTTAAATCGTTTTTAGAGAATTTATCTTTAGAACAATTAAATACAGTACCAAAAGATTTTAATAATAACATTTTTTGGAATATTGCGCATACAGTAGTGACGCAACAATTGTTGGTTTATAAATTATCTGGAATACCAATGCTGTTAGAAGATAGTTTTGTAGATATGTATAAAAAAGGCACTAAAACTGAAAAAGATGCTACACAATCTGAAGTCGATTTTGTAAAAGGTTTATTATTTTCTACTATAGAAAAAACAAAGGAAGATTACAATAATAGCGTTTTTAAAACCTATAATGATTATACAGTTTCTACAAAAAGTACTTTAACCAATGTAGAAGATGCTATTACTTTTAATAATTTCCACGAAGGTATTCACTTAGGTTATATTTTAGCACAAAAGAAAGCTTTAGGCTTTTAGTAGTTCAGAAAATCTTCAACCTTATCAAAAGGTACAGAAAATTCTATAAAGTTATTGTTTGGAGTTTCATAAAAGGCGACAACACCTAGGTCATCATATCCAAAATGATCTGGTGCTTTAATACTGCCGTTTTGTGTAAATTCTTCAATTTTATAAGATGAAGAAAACAACTCTTTTTCAAGATAAGGTTTCATTACGTTTAATAATTCAGCTTTATTAGATACTAAATCATTAAAAGTTAATAATTTACTAGTTGCAATATCAAAGTTTAAAAATGTGATTTTTGTTATGGGTTGCGAGCCTCCTGTATTAATACTAGAACTCATGGCAAAACATAATAACAGCTCGTTTTGATAGCTAAGCTCTCCATCTACAAATGCTTCGTATTTTGGAATTTCTATAGCTAATTCTTTACTAAATTGTGCTTTAAAATTGGTGTAGCTATCGTTAAACTGATTAGCGCAATCTTCAATAGAATTTCCTAAATCGTTTGATGCATCTATATAAAATGCGTTGCAAACAAAATGATTTAATTTCTGATTTATAATTTTTACTTCTTTAGACGTTCCTGTTAATGTTTGTATGTTTACTTCTATTAAAGCTGTTTTATCGCTTTGGTATTGGTAATCTGAAACTTCTATAATAGTTTCTTTTTTGCAAGACCATAATGCCAGACAAAAAACGAATGTATAAAATAGGTGTTTTAAAGATGAAGAAAATTTAGACATAACGTTTAGAGAATTTATCTGGTTTTAATACAACGAATTAAGCGTTATTTTTGTTGTCATCAAAATCATTTTAATATTATAAAGCATTAAAACTTATTTCTGATCTTAAATTTTAATCCAAAAGTCTTTTTATTTGTCTTTATATAGTTACAGAAAGTTGTTGTAAACTGTTAATTGGGTAATAATTAAACTAAAATAACTCGATAAACATGGTTAAAAGTCACTTTAACGAGTATTATAACATTTGGACAAAAAAATTGCACGCAATCGTTTTAGTCTTCTATATTTACTGAACCATAACATAAGTAGGTTAAGTTAATGGTAGATTTGGGGCAAAAAAGGTGAAAGCAATTTCACCTTTTTTATGTAATAAACTTTCGGTTTACTCCAAAAAAAATATTGAAACAGATGTCTCCATTTCAATATTTATAATTTTCACAATTTTAATAATTTAAAATCCGCGTTCTTTTTGAAGTTGCTCGTAAGCTTTAACCACTTCTTTAAATTTAGCTTCGGCACCTTTTTTATGCTCAGGACCTAAATGCTCTACTTTATCTGGATGGTATTTTTTAGCCATTTTTCTGTAGGCTTTTTTAATCTCGTCTGTAGAAGCAGAGTTATCTATTTCTAATATTTTATAAGCGTTATTACTTTCGTTATAAAACATAGCTTTTAAAGATTGGTAATCTCTAGCGCTAATTCTTAAATAAGACGCAATAGTATGTATTAAGTCTTCTTCTTTTTCATGAACCGTTCCATCTGCTTTAGCAATATCAAAAAGAAAATGCACTAATTGCAAACGCGATGCATGGTCCATACGTTGTTGTATTTGCATACAAATTTGTCTAACAGATACGTTTTGAGCACTAATACTTTTAAATAATTTAAAGGCATTATTTGCACGTTCTTTTCCGTACATTTTTACAAACTGACTTCTAACCACATCAAGCTCGCGTTGGTCTTGAACGCCATCTGCTTTTATAACTGCGCTAGCTAAAACTAGAAGGCTAACCTCAAAATCTCCAGAATGTGTTTGTGTTCTACTGTTGCGTTGCTGTCTTTGCGGTCTTTTTGGATTTCTATGTCCTTCTCCAATAGTAAACGTTTTTTCACTATCCGAAAAAGCATCGCCTAAACTACCTAAAGCTAATCCTAATATTGCGCCAAGTGGTCCGCCAAGAGACCAACCAAGTGTAGCACCAATCCATTTAAATGCACTCATTTATTTTGTTTTAATTCTGTAATCAAAGATACTATACTTAGTAGCGGATTTTAAAATTTGTTACAGGTTTTATTAGAATTCTAAGTTCTTCATCTCTAAAAATCATTCTTTTTTTAAATAAAAAGTAAAATAAACATGTAATAATAGGCTGACCTTATGGCATTATAAAGTATATATGCTAATCTAGCCATTAGTTTTGCACAGTTTTTGATTAACTTTGCATTATAAATTAAAATTAAAATTATGTACCCAGAACAATTAGTAAAACCAATGCGTGAAGATTTAACCATTGCAGGTTTTCAAGAATTACATACAGCAGAAGACGTAACAAGTGCTATTTCTAAAGAAGGAACAACATTAGTAGTTGTAAATTCGGTTTGTGGTTGTGCTGCAGCAAATGCAAGACCAGGCGCTAAAATGAGTTTAGAGAACCCAAAAAAACCAGACCATATTGTAACTGTTTTTGCAGGTGTAGATAAAGATGCGGTTAATAAGGCTCGTGAGTTTATGATTCCTTTTCCTCCAAGTTCTCCTTGCATGGCTTTATTTAAAGATGGCGAGTTAGTTCACATGCTAGAAAGACACCATATTGAAGGTAGACCAGCAGAATTAATTGCAGACAATTTAAAAGATGCTTACAATTCTCATTGTTAAAAGTATAATGCATACATAGTAAAACCACGCAAATTTGCGTGGTTTTTTTATGCTTAGTCCCTAAATGTGTCTATTTTTGTTAAATATCAGAGAATTTTAATGAGAAAACTTTTAGCATATCCGTTAACCATAATATACTTCTTCTTTTTTGGGTTGCTATTATTAGTATTTCATCCCATACAAGTAGTATGTTATAAGGTTTTTGGCTATAATGCACATAGGTTAAGTGTAGCTTATTTAAATGGTGGATTAACAAGATGCTTGCATTTTTTAGGATTTACATATAGTTTTAAAGTCCCCGATAATATTCCAACAAATCGTCCTGTTATTATTGTAGCTAATCACCAAAGCATGAATGATATTCCGCCTATAATTTGGTTTATGCGCAGATTTCATCCTAAATTTATTAGTAAAATAGAATTAGGTCATGGTTTTCCAAGTGTATCTTACAATCTAAGAGTTGGCGGTTCTGTATTAATAGATAGAAAAAATCCAAGACAAGCTATTTCAGAAATTTCTAAAATTGCTGGTTATATAGAAAAACATAATCGTGCTGTAGTTATTTTTCCAGAAGGCACAAGAAGTAAAACTGGACAGCCAAAACCTTTTCAAACAAAAGGATTAACTGTGCTTTTTAAGAAAGCACCAAACGCAATTGTTATTCCAATAACTATAAATAATTCATGGAAAACCTTACCTTACGGCAAATTTCCAATGGGAATAGGTCATAAAATAAAATTTACGGTTCATGATTATGTTAATGTATCGGATTTTGAAACCCAAGAACTTATAGAACAAGTGGAAAACACTATTACAAACGCCATTAAATCTACTTAATTATGTCTTTAAAAAATATACGTTTAGATGTTATGCAATATCTTGAGAAAGATATTGATACGTTAATAGAAAAATATTTAGTGCCAATAGATACTATTTGGCAGCCAAGCGATTTTTTACCAAACTCGGAATCGGATACGTTTTTTGACGAAGTAAAAGAAATTAGAGAACTATCTAAAGATTTACCTTACGATTTCTGGGTAGTTTTAGTTGGAGACATGATTACAGAAGAAGCATTACCTACATACGAATCTTGGTTAATGGATGTTGAAGGTGTTGGACAAATAGAGCGAAACGGTTGGTCTAAATGGGTAAGACAATGGACTGCCGAAGAAAACCGTCATGGAGATGTACTAAATAAATATTTATATTTATCTGGACGTGTTAACATGAAGGAAATTGAAAAGACAACACACCATCTAATTTCTGATGGATTTGATATTGGAACAGACAGAGATCCATATAAAAACTTTGTATATACCTCTTTCCAAGAATTAGCTACTTATATTTCTCATAATAGAGTTGCAAAAATGGCAAAAGCTAATGGAAATAAGCAATTAGCTAAAATGTGTAAAATTATTGCAGGAGACGAAATGCGCCACCATATGGCATATTCAGATTTTGTAGATCGTATTTTTAAAGAAGATCCAAACCAAATGATGATGGCTTTTCACCACATGATGAAAGCTAAAATCACAATGCCAGCTCATTTTTTAAGAGAATCTGGAGACAAAATAAGCTCTGCTTTCGAGGAGTTTAGTAACACAGCACAACGTATTGGCGTTTATACATCTATGGATTATATAGATATTTTAGACAAATTATTAGTAAAGTGGGATATTGGAAACATGAAAGGTTTAAATTCTGAAGCTGAAAAAGCTAGAGATTACCTAATGAAATTGCCAAGCAGAATGACAAGAATTGCAGATAGAATGACTATTCCAGAAAATTCTTACCAGTTTAAATGGGTAGAACCAGCAAAACTGTAAGTTTAATAACCTATAAATTTTTACTAAATCCTTTCAGTTTAACATTGAAAGGATTTTTTTTTGACCTTATCTTATTATGAATAAAGCCAAACAACTCCAAGAAACCATAAAGTTTGTAAAAAAGGAATTAGAAAATGCTGAAGGCGGGCACGATTGGTTTCATACAGAACGTGTGTATAAAAATGCACAATTAATAGCTAAAACAGAAACTGTAGATCAATTTATAGTTGCACTTGGTGCTTTGCTTCACGATATAGCTGACAGTAAATTTCATAACGGAGATGAAACAGTTGGTCCAAAAGTAGCACAGCAATTTTTAGAATCTTTAAAGGTTGATACATCTATTATTAATCACGTAATTGCTATTATTGAGAATATTAGTTTTAAAGGTGGAAATACAGAACAAAAATTTAAATCTTTAGAGTTGGATGTGGTACAAGATGCCGATAGATTAGATGCTATTGGAGCAATTGGAATTACAAGAACCTTTAATTATGGAGGCTTTAAAAACCGTGCTATTTATAATCCAGAAATTAAACCAGATTTAAACATGACTAAACAAGCTTATAAAGCCTCTAAAGCACCAACAATAAATCATTTTTACGAAAAACTATTGTTGTTAAAGGACAGAATGAATACAAAAACAGGGAAAGCTTTAGCGGAAAGCAGACATAATTATATGTTACAATTTCTAGAGCAATTTTATGCAGAATGGAATGGTGAAGCTTAATTAGTTTCTAATAAAGCACGTTTGTCTTTTCTGTACTTTAAAGCGCTTTTTCCTGTAATAAGGTTAAACTGTGTATTGAAGTAAGAAAAGCTATTAAAACCGCAGTCGTAGCAAATCTCTGTGACAGTTCTATTAGTTTCGGTTAGTAATTTTGTAGCGTGTACAATTCTATATTCGTTTAAAACCTTAGTAAAAGTTTTGCCTGTTGCTTTTTTAAAAAATCTACAAAAAGATGGTACTGTAAATCCTGTTTTTTCAGCAATATCATCAAGCGTAATTTCATCTTTAAAATTATTGGAGATATGGCTGTAAACAATATCAATTTTATGGCCACCTTTTAAATCACTTTCAAAGGTATAAGTGTCTATATTTAAAAGTTCGTAATCTTTAGTTTCGGCTAAATCGTTTAAAATTTCTAGAAATAATAAGGTGCGATTAAAACCTGTTTTAGTTAGTAGTTTTTCAACTTTAGCACCAACAACATCTCTAAATTTAAAGGTAAACGAAATGCCTTTTTTTGCACGTTCAAATAATTTTTCTATCGCAAATGTTTCAGGTAAACTAAAAAACTGATCGCCTAGAAAGTTGGGTTTAAATTGTACAATAGTTTCTTTTCCTTTTTTTGGTAAATTATTTGGAAAACCTTGATGAGGTAAATTGGAACCAACCAATAATAACTGATTGGTATCAAAATAAGATAAATGATTACCTATGTGCCTTTTTCCAGCAGCATTCTTAATGTAAACCAACTCTAATTCTGGATGAAAATGCCAAGATAAAAACGTATTTGGGTTTTTATTATCATGTTGTTTTACAAAAATAGAGCTAAATACGTTGGTGTCTATATGTTCTAAACTAGGTTTGTTAATCATTCTGCTGAATTATTTAATTAAAATTAACAAAAATTTTAGCTAAAAACAACATAATGGTTAATATAGTGTATAAATTAGATAATTTTGAGGTCAATCTTTAGCTAGAAACGATCTAATTTTGTACCGAACATTAAATTGAACATTATGAAAACCTTATTTAAATTAGCTTTAGCATTAGTTTTAACGTTAACAACATTTACTGCAACTGCAAATTCTGGATTAGAGAAAAAATCTACAGAACTTAATTTAAAAGCTGTAGAAAAAGGATCTATTATTGTTTTAAAAGACAAGTTTGATACGGTTTTATACCACGAAATAGTTGAAGAAACAGGTAATTATAAAAAGAAATTTGATTTTACATTATTGCCTAAAGGGTACTACTTTTTTGAAGTTGCTAACGGAAATGAGACCAAGCGTTATCCTGTTAAAATTACAGAAGACACTGCTAAAATTAATACAAAACGTGAAACTAAAATTTATGCGCCTACAGTTATATTAAGAAAGAACTTATTATATGTAAGTCAGTCTTCTACTAGAAATGTAGCTTTAAAGATTTCAGTTTTTTCTAAAAACAATGATGGTACATTTACTTTAGTAAAAAAAGATTTTGTAAAAGACGATAATTTTGCAGGACGTATCTACAAGTTAAACAAGAAAAAAGCTAAGAATTACAAAGTTGTTATTACAACAAGTAATGGCGATAAGTTTGAAGAATTTGTAAAGCTATAATTTAGAGCTCAAATAGCATATAATAAAAAACCATAACTGTATTAGTTATGGTTTTTTTGTGGGATAAAAGTATATCTTCAAACCTACTCAAGCATTTCTTTAGTAGCAACAGTTCTAAAACCTAAGTGGTCCGAACCAGAATCGAAAGCAGAACCCATTTTAGCCGATATTCTAAAACTTGCACAATAAGAATCATGGCATAAAAAAGAGCCACCTTTCATTACATATTCTGTTTGGTAAGGATTATCTGGAGAATAAGATTTAGTTGCACCTTTAGGATTTATAATTTCTTTACTTAAATCTAGTTGTTTGTAGTAATTAATATTAAATAAATCGCTGGTTAATTCCCAAACATTTCCAGCCATATCATATATTCCAACACTATTAGGTTCGTAAGATTTAACAGGAGCAATAAGTTCAAAACCATCTACACTTTCGTTTTTAACAGGAAATTTACCTTGCCATGTATTTGCTTTGCTATTTAAAACTTCGGCATTATTTCCCCAAGTAAAAATTTGGTCTCTATTAGAGCCTTGTGCAGCACTTTCCCATTCTGCTTCTGTTGGTAAACGTCTTCCAGCCCATTTGCAGTAAGCTAAAGCATCTTCCATAGCAATATGTACAACAGGAAAATTATCTTGTCCTTCAATAGAGCTTTCTGGACCAGATGGATGTTTCCAATTAGCACCAATTTTCCAAGTCCACCATTGTGCATAATTAGCCATATTAACTACTGCATTAACATTTTTATTAAATATTAAACTACCAGGTTGTAAAATAGAATCGAGAGGTTTAGGTGTGTTTGGAGGCAAATCTTTACTCATAGTTTTCCAGTCTATTTCTCTTTCTGCTATAGTTATATAGCCCGTTTCATCTACAAATTTTTTATATTGTGCATTGGTAACTTCGGTTGCATCTATATAAAAACCATCTACAGTAACTTGGTGCGCCGGTTTTTCTCTTGGCATTGCATATTTATCGGATGCTTTTGCACCTTGTAAAAAAGATTTAGTTTCTACCCAAACCATACCTTTTGGAGTAGTTATGTTTGCTGAAACAGTTTTGGGTTTTGTAGATTCTTTAATAGAATTATTGTCAGTTTCGTTTTTACAAGAAGTAAAAATGATGAAACCAAGAATTAAAAGTGTAATGTTTTGTGTATTTTTCATTCAGAATTTGGTAAAGAAGACTAAAATTTAGTTTATTTACATAATGGCATTTGTAAATGCATTACTCAAAGATACTATTTTGAAAACACTTTTAAATTTTATTTTAATACTAATTAGCTTTTTCTGTTTTACTGGAGAAGCTCAAAATAGCTTTGAAGTACTTCAGCTAAAAGACGATTCTAACAAGGCGCAAAGTGTTAATTATGCTATAAAGCAAGATGCTGAAGGTAATCTCTGGATAGCTACAGAAGAAGGTGTTTTAAAACATAATTCTTTATACTATAAAAGCTACACAAATTATAAAGGTTTACCAAAAAACATAAAAAACAGAATTTTAGAAATTTTTATTGATTCTAAACAAAATATTTGGATTGCTCACGAAAATGGTGTGTGCTTATATAATAGAGATTTAGATGTTTTTGAGGCTATTAAAACTAAGAATAATCAACCAATTAAATTAATTAAGACTATTAAGGAAGATCTTAATGGTACGTTATGGTTGGGGTCTTTTAACGGGTTATATAAAATTGAAAAAACTGCAGATTATTTTACAATAACTAAAAAAGTAGATAAGCATAGTATAAATTCTGTGTTACCAATTAATAACCTTATTTATCTAGGAACAGATCAAGGTTTTTATGTATATAACTCTACAGAAAACAGTATAAAATCTTTAAATGGTCATTTAGAGAAAACACCAGTTTTTGGCTTAAATAAAATTAATCAATCCATTTATGTTGGTTATAAAAACGGGTTATTGTTTAAGTTAAGTAATTCTGTATTAGAACAAATAGACTTCGATTCTCAAAACAAAGCACCAATTTATGATTTAACCGAAGACATTAATGGTAATATATATTTAGCTACAGATGGAAACGGATTGTACTATTTAAACAACCAATTTAAAGTTTTAGAGCAATATAAAGAAAATGTGAATAACCCTTCAGCTTTAGCTAGTAATGGTGTTTATGATGTAGAAATTGGAAAAGAAAATATTGTTTGGTTAGCGACTTATGGAGGCGGAATTAATTATTTAAACACCAATCAAAATCAGTTTAAAAAGCTTACTCATATCATTAATTCTAAGAACAGTTTAGCGTCAGATTTTACAAGAGCTATAGAGGCAGACGCTAATTCTAATTATTGGTTTGGAACAAAAAAAGGGATTAGTATTCTTAACCCGAAAACTAATAATTGGGAGCATATAAAAAAATTTCCTAGAAAAAATGAAGCAGTAAGAGATATTGTTTTAGCATTAGAAAAAGATGAAAATAATATTTGGGTTGGAACCTATAATAATGGGTTGTTTAAAGTTAATATAAACACTTTAGAAATAAAAAGTTATAATGATATTTATCCAGATAAGAATATAATTAGTAAGATTTACACCATTCATAAAGATTCTAAATCTAACTTATGGTTAGGTGGTATTGAAGGCGATTTAACAGTTATAAAAAACAATAATTCTATTGTAAACTTTAATACAGGTGCTATAAAATATATTCATGAAGCCAGAGATGGCAATATCTATGCGGTTGGTAGAAAAGGTGTTTTTTATATAAATCTAGAAACTGAAGAACTAAAGAATATCTATGAGGTTTCTTCTCTTAATCCAGAGCTTACCTTTGCAACAATAAATGCTTTTTATGAAAAAATAAATGGCGATTTAATATTAGCAACAAATGGCGATGGATTGTTGTTTTTTAGCAACGACACTAAAAAAATAACTAAACTTAAGAAAATCTCTGGAATGCCATCGGATATTGTTCAAGGTTTATTAGCGCAGTCAGATAATAATATTTGGGCAAGTACTACTAAAGGACTGGCTAATCTTAAGTTAAATACAAAAGACACAACAATTACAGTTTACGATAAAAATGAAGGTTTAGCAAGTACAGAATACAACTTTGGTAGTTTTAAAAAATTAAACGATAGTGTTTTTGCTTTTGGAGGCATAAAAGGTGTAACCTTATTCAATTCATTAAAAATTATCGAGAATCAGTATCAGCCAAAAATTAGTTTTACAGATTTTAAGTTATTTAACGAATCTGTCGAGTTTGGTGGTAATGTGTTAAAAAAGCACATTAATCAAAGCGATCAAATTACGCTTAAAAGTAACCAAAACTCTATTCAAATTGAATTTACTGGCGTATCACATAGTACCAACTCTAAATTAAAATACTTATATCAATTAGAAGGGTTTAATAAAACTTGGACTAAAGCTAGCTCACAAAATATAGCAACTTATACTAACTTAAATTCTGGAGAATATTTATTTAAGGTTAATACACAAAATAAGTTTGGAGTTTTAGGTATGGAAAGGCAGCTTAAAATAACCATTTTAACACCTTGGTGGAAATCTAATATGGCTATTTTCATGTATTTATTATTGGCTTTAGGGTTGATTTTTACAATAATCCATTTTGGATCAATACTTCTAAATAAAAAAAATGCTGAGGAACAGATAGACTTTTTTAACAATATTACTCACGAAATTAAAACACCACTAGCTATCTTAATTTCTTCTTTAGACAACTTAACTAAAAGCGCAACGAGTAATGATCAAACAAAAACGCAAATTCAAGCAACAGTAAAGCGAATCAATTCCTTATTCGAGCAAATGCTTAATTTTCATAGAATATCTTCTCAAGACCAACTTACAAATCACATTACAACTATAGACCTAGAACCTCATGTAGATGCAATTATTAACGATTTTAAGCCGCTATTAGACGAAAAACAAATTAAGTTAACCTATACAAATAAATGGAAAGGAGATTTCTTTTTTAATGATAAAGATTTAATAGATAAAGTACTGCTTAACATAATCTCTAATGCTATTAAATACAGTAATTTAGGTGGGAAAATAAATATTGTTACCTATAAAACTTCTGCTAACGAATTAAAAATTGAATTATCAGATAACGGAATAGGAATTCCAAAAGACCAACAAAAGTTTATTTTAAAGCGTTATTACAGAGCTAGAAATGTAATTAATAGCCAAAGACCCGGAACAGGTTTAGGCTTAGTTATGGTAAAACGTTTGTTAGAAAAGTGTGGTGGCTCAATAAGTTTTATAAGTGAAGAAAATAAAGGCACTACATTTAATATTACCATTAAAAATTTAAAGAAAGAATTTGAAGTTAATAACGTTTCAAAAGAACAAGCTTTAAACGAATTTACTAATGATGTAGATGTTATTGAAAATATTGATGAATTTAGCGATAATCAAATATTAATTGTTGAAGATAATGATGAGTTAAGAGAATTGCTAGTGAACACTTTAGGGGTTTATTTTCAAATTCATGAAGCTACAAACGGAAAAGAAGGTTTAGAAAAAGCATCAACAGTTTACCCAAACTTAATTCTAACCGATTTAATAATGCCAGAAATGGACGGTTTAGAAATGTCTAAGAAAATTAAAGACGATATTAATTTAAACCACATTCCAGTATTTATGTTGTCTGTTTTACAGAATTCTGTGCAGAAACTAGAAAGTATAGAAAGTGGTATTTCAGAATATATAGAAAAACCAGTAGATATTAAGCTGTTGTTAGCTAAGATAATAAATACGTTAAAATGGCAGAAAAACCTTCAAAAAAAATACATTCACGATAAAGAAACCGATACTGCGTCTTTATTTAGAAACCAAAAAGATAAAGACTTTTTAGAAAAGTTAGAAGTAACCATTATAGAGAATATTCAGGATAAAGATTTTTCGGTTCACAATTTGTCAAAAAGCTTCGGAATGAGTCGTACATCTTTATACATGAAACTTAAAAATTTAGTAGATTTATCGCCACAAGATTTCATGATTCATACTAAGTTAAGTCATGCAAAAACGCTCTTAATTCAAGGCGATAAAAGCATTAAAGAAGTGGCTTATAATTCTGGATTTTCTAATCCTAAATACTTTAGTACTTCTTTTAAGAAATTCTATGGGATGTCTCCAAGCAATTTCTTGGATAGTTTGCAGAAAGAATAGTGCATCCTCTTTTTTACACTATAAAACACTTATATCTAGCATGTTAACGGGTTTTAGGCTCTTTATATGGTTAATTTACGAAAACGTTATTTTGACTATAAAGAAACCTATTTTGATAGGTTTTTAAACCTTAAAATTATCTTAAAACTGTAAATTCGCATCAAACAAATCTTAACTCATGAAAAAAACATTAGGTTTTATCTTAGCATTGCTTCCTTTTTTTATGTTAGCCCAGACTACAGTAACTGGAACTGTAACAGACAATACAAATTTTCCATTACCTGGAGCTTCTGTAGTTGTTAAAGGATCAACAAAAGGTGTGGTAACAGATATAGATGGTAATTATTCAATTACTTTAGATTCTGAATCTGCAACTTTAACATATAGTTATATTGGTTTTCAAACTAAAGAAATTTTAGTAGAAGGAAACAAAACATTAGACGTTGCTTTAGAAGAGGATCAAGCACAACTGGATGAGGTTGTTATTATTGGATACGGACAAGTAGAAAAAGGAGATCTTACAGGTTCTGTTACTTCTGTAAAAGCTAAAGAAGATTTAGTAGCGCAAGCTCAAGGAGTAGAAAGTCTTCTGCAAGGTCGTGCGGCAGGAGTAGTGGTGCAACAAGGTTCTAATGAGCCTGGAGCTGCTGTAAATATAAAAATTAGAGGATTAAATAGTTTAACTGGTAATACGGAGCCATTATATGTTATTGATGGTATTATTGTAGATTCTGCAACAGAAGACACTTTAGATCCATTATCTAGTGGAAATGGATATTTATCTAGACAAGGTGGTATTACAGGTGTTAATCCTAGAGATATTGAAAGTATTGAGGTTTTAAAGGATGCTTCTGCAACAGCTATTTATGGATCAAGAGGTTCTAATGGTGTTATAATAATAACAACTAAGCAAGGAGCTACTGGAGATGCTAAATTTAATTTTACATCCACGACTAGAGTTGGTAATGTGACTAACAATATAGATATGTTAGGAACTTCAGATTATGTTAACTATATAAATGATGTAAGAGCAAATCAAGGTTTTACACAAACATATTATACGTATCCAGATGGAAGTATTGCTAATTTTCAGAATGATGAGCAATTCATGTTAGCAAACTCAAGCACAATAGATAGAATTGAAGGTGTAGATTGGAGTGAAGATACTTATCAACAAAGCATTACTACAAATAATAGATTATCAGCTTCTGGTGGAACAGAAAAAAGTAAATATTATTTGGCAGCTGGTCACATGAAGAACGAAGGGGTTATTCCAAATGCTTTTGTTAAAGTCACAGATTTTACCGCTAATTTAACTAACGATTTAACTGATAAAGTAACATTGTCAACTAAAATATCTGCATCATTTATAGAGGCCTCAGCGTCTAAAGGTACAGATAATTTAGGAGGAACAAATAACGGGTTATTACGTCAGGTAATTTCAGGAGCACCAATTTTAGGTTTTGCAGATAATTTTGATGGTGCAACAGATGATTTTGATATTTCTTTAGATGGGCCAAGAGCATGGGTTACAGATTATGATGATTTATCTAAAGAGACCCGTTTATTAGGAGCTTTAAAATTAGATTATAAAATAAATAAAGCATTTACATACCGTGTTGCTGTAGGAACAGATTATAGATATAAAAAACGTCAAATTTGGTTTGGTACAGCTTTAAGAAGAGGTAGAATAGCAAACGGAGAAGCTGGGTTAAGTACCTTAAGTAGATTTAGATATAACATTGATAACACATTAATGTTTAAACATAAATTTAATAAGAATCATAGAGTAGATGGTACAGTTGGGTTTATTTTAGATGCTAGAAAATCTACATTTACTGTAAACGCAGCATCAGATTTCCCATTAAAAGATTTAAGAGCAGATGGAATATCTTCAGGTCAAGTACAACAAGCAGCTGTTTTTCAAACGGTTCCAGAATCATTAATGTCGTATTTAGCTAGAGCTAATTACTCTTTTAAAAACAAGTATCTTTTTACAGCAACGTTTAGAGCAGATGGAAGTTCTAAATTTGTAAAAGGAAATCAATGGTCATATTTCCCTGCTTTTGCTTTAGCGTGGAAAATTAAAAAAGAAAAATTCTTAAAAAATTCAAATCTTATATCAGATGCTAAATTGCGTCTTGGTTGGGGTTTAACAGGTAACCAAGGAATTAATCAGTTTGAAACTTTAACCAGATTTATAGCTAATACATCACCTTACTCAGACTCTACAGGAGGACAAGTAACATCTGTTAGTCCACAAAATTTAAGAAACGAAACTTTAAAATGGGAAACTACGAGTCAGTTTAATGCTGGATTAGATTTTGGATTGTTTAATGATAGAATTACAGGTGCGGTTGATGTATACCATAAAGAGATAAACGATTTGTTATTGGACGCTCCTATTGGTGGTTCAACAGGTTTTGAGACATATCAAGTAAACCGTGGAACAATTACAACTCGAGGTGTTGAGCTATCTTTAGATGCAAATATTGTTGATAATGATAAGGTTAAATGGAACGTTTATGGAAATATTTCATTTAATAGAAATGAAATTGGAAATATAGGTTTTGATCCTGCGCCTTTTGGAACCGAAACGTATAGTGGTTATTTAGGAGCTCAAATCTCTGGAGGAAATACTTTTAAGGTGCCAGCAAATATTTTTATTGAAGGTCAAGCGCCAGGTTTATTTTATGGTTATGCAACAAACGGAATTATTTCTAATGCAGATCAGTTAGCTAATGCTTCGTCATTTAACGGTACTGCACCTCAATTAGGAGATGTTAATATTATAGACCAAAATGGAGATGGCGTAATCAATAATTCTGATTTAACCATTATTGGAGATCCAAACCCAGATTTTAATTACGGTTTTGGTACAAGTGTAGAGTATAAAGGATTTTCTTTAAGCGCATTATTTAATGGAGTTTATGGGAATGATATTGCTAACGGTAACTTACTTAGAGAAGCTTATGCAGATAATGCTTCAACTAATGTTAGATCAGAAGCGTATTTTAATGCATGGTCACCTTCAAATCCAAATGGAACTTACCCAAGAGTTGGTTATGATTTAGCTGATGAGACTGGATTTACAGATAGAATTGTAGAAGATGGTAGTTTTTTAAGATTATCTAATGTTACTTTAGGATATGATATTCCAATGTCTAAAAAATCTTTTGTTAAAAATGCTTATGTGTCTTTATCTGGTCAAAACTTATGGCTATTAACAGATTACAGTGGTTTTGATCCTGAAGTTAATAGTTTTACTTCAGATCCAGGAAGAGTTGGGTTAGATTGGAACTCTTTTCCTAATCAACGTTCATTCTCTTTCGCAGTTAATTTAACATTCTAAAATAATAATACGATGAAAAAATATATTTATACCTTAATAGTATTTTCACTTACAGTCTCTTTTGTTGGTTGTAGCGATTATTTAGATCAAGAACCAGAAACTTTTTTTACTGAAGAGCAAGTTTTTTCAACAGAAAATGGTGTTGAAGCTGCTGTAAATGGAATGTATCAAAATTTTGCTGGACCTGGTTATCATGGTTCTGCTATTCATGGTTTAGTTGCACCGTTTTCAGGGAAATTTTTCTCAAATCAAGGCGCTAGTCAAGATGCAACTAGTTTAAATTGTTTACCAAGTAATACTTGGTTAACACGTTTATGGCCTGGTATGTATTCTGCAATTAATAACGCAAATACAATTATTGCAAATCTTGAAGATTCTACATTAAGTAATAGAGATGTTGCATTAGGTCAAGCTTATTTTATTAGAGCAGCTACTTATTTTGATTTAGTACGTTATTTTGGAGGAGTCCCAATTAAGACGGAAGTAGATGTAGCTAACATTAATACGTTAAATGCACCTAGAGCAACAAAAGAACAGGTTTATGATTTAATTATAGAAGATTTCGAAAGAGCTAAATTATTATTACCAAACCCAGGAGAATATTTATCAGACAGACCAGTTAAAACTGCAGCTAATGCTTTTTTAGCAAAAGTGTATTTAACATTAGCTAGTGAGTCTAATGATATAGCAACTTGGCAAAAAGCTTATGATGAAGCAATTTTAGTTTACAATCAATACAGTTTAGTACCAACTTACGCTGGTTTATTCGAGCAGGGAAATCAAAATACTAATGAAGCAATTTTTGAATTACAATATGGACAGAATGGTTCTGAGCGTAATTCAGATGTGATTAGAATATATACGCCTAATGGATACTTTAAGGACTATGATACTTTTGGAAGAGTTAGGCCAAACAAAGAAGTTTACGAACAACATATAGATCAATATCCTGGAGATCCAAGAATTGATGCTACCTTTTTGGCCAATTCTTATGACAAGTACAACAGCCAAGGTGTAACTACTCCAAAAAATATATATCCAGATCAAGTAAATGGAAATGATGGTTTTACTGTGTTAAAGAAGTATTTTGATGATGGTTATAATGGGGCAACTACTAACCGTAATTTTATAAAATTACGTTATGCAGATGTGTTACTAATGTTAGCTGAAATTACTAACGAATTAAATGGACCAACACCAGAAGCTTATGGTTATGTAAACGAAGTAATGACAAGAGCTAGAAATACCGATTCTGGTGTTGTTGCATCGCCAGCAGATTTTAGTGGTTTGTCTCAAGACGAATTTAGAACTAGAATAATGCGCGAACGTCAATACGAGTTATTAGGTGAAAACCATTCGTTTTTTGACACAAGACGTCGTGGATACGAATACTTTTTAGAAGAGGTCATAGAAACACATAACAATTTTGGTAATTTGGGTAATAAAGATTTTACTTATCCTATAACAGTAAAAAACATGTTATTACCAATACCAATAACTGAGATTTCTAATAATACTCAAATTTCAGACGCAGACCAAAACCCTGGTTACTAATTAGTAGCAATTAAAGATCAATTAAATGAAAAAAATAAGCTTACTACTTTTAGTAGCTTTAATATACAGCTGTGGTAACACAGAAGATACCAAAACCTCACTTAATACAAGTGAGGATTTGGTGTATTTAAAAGCAGATGCTAAAATTGAAGATCGTATAGACGACTTAATGTCGCGTATGACTTTAGAGGAAAAAGTCTACCAAATGTGCCAATACGTAGGTTTGGATCACATGCAACATGCTGAAAATAATATTACTGCAGCAGATTTAGAAAAAAACGATGCCTTAGGATTCTATCCAGGAATGTTAAGTAAAGATGTTGCTGTTTTAGCAGAAAACGGTAAAGTAGGATCTTTTCTGCACGTTGTAACAGTTCAAGAAGCTAATAATCTTCAAAAGTTAGCTCAAAAATCAAAACTTAAAATTCCATTATTAATTGGAATAGATGCTATTCATGGAAATGGATTAGTAAGCGGATCTACTATTTATCCTTCACCTATATCTCAAGCTGCTACTTTTGCAGACGATTTAATAAAAGAAGGAAGCCGTCAAACCGCTCTAGAAATGCGTGCTAATGGAATGCATTGGTCGTTCACACCAAATATTGATGTATTACGTGATCCACGTTGGGGAAGAACAGGAGAAACTTACGGAGAGGATCCTTTCTTAGTTGGAAATATGGGAGTTTCTACCATAATGGGTTTACAATCTGAAGATTTTTCAGGACAAGATCATGTTATTGCTTGTGCAAAGCATTTAATAGCAGGAAGTTCTTCAATTAATGGATTAAACGCATCGCCAACAGATGTATCTAAACGTACATTATTCGAAATATTTTTACCACCATATCGTCGTGCTGTAAAAGAAGCTAATGTGTTTTCTATTATGGCTGCTCATAACGAAGTTGCAGGAATGCCAGGTCACATGGATAAATTCATGATGAACGATTTAATGCGCAATCGTTGGGGTTTTAAAGGATTTTATGTAAGCGACTGGAACGATGTTTCTAGAATAGATATTTGGCATCATGTGGCTAAAGACTTTAAGCAGTCTATTGAATTTTCTGTAAACGCAGGAATGGATATGAATATGCACGGACCAATATTCGATAAACATTTAATTGAATTGGTAAACGAAGGAAAAGTAGATGTAGAACGTGTAAATTATGCTTGTCGTAAGATATTAGAAACTAAATTTCGTTTAGGTTTATTCGAAAACCCTTTTGTGGACGAAAAAGTGGCTGAAGAGGTAAATTTCTCTAAGGCACATCAAGAAAACGCCTTAGAACAAGCAAGACGTTCTATCGTTTTACTTAAAAATCAAGATAATATGTTGCCACTTTCTAATAAAGGAAACGGAAAAACAATTTTTGTTACTGGACCAAATGCAAATAACCAAACAACACTTGGAGATTGGGTTTCGCCTCAACCAGAAGAGAATATTGTAACAGTTTTAGAAGGTTTAAAAACTATAGGAGAAGAAAATGGATATAAAATAAATTACTTTGATTCTGGAGATCGCTCTAAAGAAATGACAGATGCTAACATAGATACGGCAACAGCTAAAGCTAAAACCGCAGATATGATTGTGTTAGTGTTAGGAGAAAATTCTTTCCGTCACGATTGGAAACGTAAAACTACTGGAGAAAACATAGATAGAGCAACCTTAAAGTTATCTGGTCATCAATTAAAGTTAGCAGACAAAATGTTAGCTTTAGGAAAGCCAGTAATAGTAGTTTATGTTTCTGGAAGTCCAATTGCAGAACCAGAATTAGAAGAACGCGTTTCAGCAGTAATAAATACATGGGAAAGTGGCGCATTTGCTGGTCAAGCAACAGCAGAAATTTTATTTGGTCAAGTTAATCCTTCAGGAAAATTACCATTAACTATTCCTAGAAGTGTTGGGCAATTACAAATGGTTTATAACCATAAGCCAACAGCTTATATCCACAAGTATAATACCGAAAAGAAAGTACCATTACATCCGTTTGGATTTGGTTTAAGTTATTCAACGTTTGAATATGGAGAGCCAACAGTTTCAAATACAGTTTTTGCTTCAAAAGAAGATGTGGTTACTGTTACGGTTAATGTAAAAAATACGAGTAATGTAGATGGAGAAGAAGTGGTTCAAGTTTATGTTAGAGATAATATAAGTTCGTTTACAAGACCAGTTAAAGAATTAAAAGGATACAAACGTGTTCTTATAAAAGCAGGAGAAACTAAAGCAGTAGAAATTGCTTTAAATGCTGAAAGTTTTGCGTTTTACGATAAAGATTACAACTTTGTTATAGAACCAGGAGATTTTACAATAATGACAGGTTCATCATCTAAAGATGAAGATTTAAAGTCAACAGTAATTTCAGCTTCAAAATTATTAATGTTAGAAAAAGTTAAATAATATGTTTAAAAAGATAAGTGTAATAGCTACAGCTTGTTTACTGTTAACAGCATGTGGAAAAGATAAAAAAGAAGAGATAGCAAGTAAAGCTGAAGAAGTTGTTGAAGTAGCGTTGCCAAGACCTAATGTAATTTACATTATGGCAGACGATTTAACTACGCAAGCTATTAGTGCTTATGGTGGAATCTATAAAGATTTAGCACCAACGCCAAATATAGATCGTATTGCAAAAGAAGGAATGTTATTTAATGATGTTTTATGTACAAATGCTATTTGTGGACCATCAAGATCGGCTATTTTAACTGGAAATTACAGTAATGAAAACGGATATTATAAAAACGAAAGTGGTGGAAAATTTGATGCTTCAAAATGGACATTCCCACAAGAGTTTCAGAAAAATGGTTACCAAACAAGTTTATTTGGTAAATGGCATTTAGGGACAGAACCAAAAGGATTTGATGTATTTAAATATCATAATTCAGCAGGACAACAAGGCCATTACTGGAATCCTGTTTTTAATGAAAACGGGACAGATGTAAAAGTTAAAGGTTACTCAACTAATTTAAGTACAGATTTTGCAATGAATTGGTTAGAAAAAGAACGTAAACAAGACGATCCTTTTTTAATGGTATTACAATACAAAGCACCACATAGACCTTGGCAACCAGATACTAAATACGAAAAACTTTGGGACGATATAGAATTTCCTTATCCAGCTACATTCAATGATGATTATAAAGGTCGTGAGAAAACTGCAGGAGACACAGAAATGACTATGGAATATTTCTCTAGAAGAGATATGAAATTTGAAGAACCTAAAGGTTTAAAAGGGAAAGAGAAAATAAAATGGGCATTTTATGGTGCTAAACCAGGTGAAGTGGTTAAGCCAGAAGGTATGACTGATGAAGAAGGTCGTAAATGGAGATACCAAACTTATATTAAGGATTATCTAGCTTGTGTAAAGTCTGTAGATGATAATATTGGTCGTGTTTTAAAATATTTAGACGATAATAACTTAACAGATAATACAGTAATTGTATTAACATCTGATCAAGGATTTTATTTAGGTGAACATGGTTTCTTCGATAAGCGTTTTATCTACGAAGAATCTATCCGTATGCCATTTTTAGTTAAATACCCAAAAATGGTTAAAGCAGGTACAGTAAATAACGATATTATTACTAATGTAGACTTTGCTCCAACGTTATTGGATTTAGCACAAATAGATACAGACCAAAAAATGCATGGTGAAAGTTTTAAATCTATTTTAAAAGGAAAAACTCCTGAAGATTGGCAAGATGGTATGTATTACCATTATTACGAATGGCCTTATTGGCATCATGTACAGCCACATTACGGAATCCGTACTCAAAAATTTACTTTAGCACACTTCTATTATAATATTGATGTTTGGGAATTATACGATTTAGAAAAAGATCCAGGTCAGATAAATAATATTTACTCAGATCCAGCTTATCAAGATACTATCGTAGAATTAAAATCTCAGTTAAAAGCATTAATGGCTAAAAACGGAAACGATAAATCTTTAGCAGATTTTAGAATGATTACAGATACAGATTTTGGATCTATTGTAGATAAAAAAGATGATGAAACATCTGTACAAGATGTACTAACAGGAAAGTAAGATTATGAAAAAGGTAATATTAACATGTTCTGTAATTGCATTAGCCCTATTATTTGGTTGTAATGCTCAGAAAAAGAATACCAAAGATGTTTCTGAAACTGTTAAAAGTACTTCAGAAGAGAAACCATTAGTAAATGGGAAACAAAAGAACATTTTATTTCTTTCTATAGACGATTTAAAGCCGTTATTAAGCAACTACGGAGAATCTCAAATGATTACACCTAACTTTGATAGGTTAGCTAAAATGGGAATGACATTTACAAACGCGCATGTACAATATGCAGTTTGTGGACCATCTAGAGCTAGTGTAATGACAGGTGCTAATCCAGATAAAACTAAGGTTTGGGATTTGCATACGGATTTTAGAGAATCATCAGATGGATTAATGTCTATGCCAGAGTATTTAATTACTCAAGGTTACGAAACAACTGCTGTAGGTAAAATTTACCATAAAGGATCATCAGCTCCAGGACACGATGGAAAAAGTTGGAGTATGCCTCATCAATTACCAAAGAACTACGATCCTAAATATGGTGATGCTGCATTAGAATATTACCAAAAACCTGAAACTAAAAAGCAGATGGCTGCTTTAGAAGCAGAAGCTAGAGCTAAAGGAATTTCTAAAAACGGTAAAATACGAGGCTATATATTTAAACGCTTAAAGCCTTCTACAGAAAATGCAGACGTAAGTGATGAAGCTTATCAAGATGGTTTATATACACAAACCGCTTTAAAACAATTAACAAAGCTTGAAAATTCTGGGAAACCATGGTTTTTAGGAGTTGGTTATCAAAAGCCACATTTACCATTTGTTGCACCAAAGAAATATTGGGATTTATATGATAGAAGTAAGATTGATTTAGCACCTTTTCAAAAGGTTGCTGAAGGAACACCAAAATTTGCATATCATAGTTTCGGAGAATTAAGAGCTTTTAGTGATATAGATAGTAAATTAGGTGTAGGAGATGTTATTCCAGAAGCTAAGCAACGCGAATTAATACATGGTTACATGGCATGTATTTCTTACATAGATGCTCAATTAGGGAAACTTTTAGACAATTTAGAAAAGCGTCAAATTTTAGATAATACTGTAATTGTATTATGGGGAGATCATGGATGGCATCTAGGAGATCATACAGAATGGTGTAAGCACTCAAACTTCGAGCAAGCAACTAGAATTCCATTTATGTTTACTGGTCCAGGCGTAGCTAAAAATCAAAAAAGTCATCATCCTGTAAATTTAGTAGATTTATTTCCAACAGTTTTCGAATTGGCAGGTGTAAAACAAAGCACACAAACAGATGGGAAATCTTTAGTGCCTTTATTGGATAACAATAAAAATACTACTGTAGATATGGATTATGCATATCACCAATATGCACGTCAAAAGCGTATGGGATATTCTGTAAGAACAAAAAGATATAGATATACAGAATGGCACGACAATAGTTATAGGAGCTACCAAGCATACAAAGAAGAAAACATTGTTGGACGTGAGTTATATGATTATGAAACAGATCCATTAGAAACTAAAAATTGGGTTAACGATCCAAGTTATAAAAGTGTTGCAAATGATTTAAAATTAAAATTAAAATCGCACTTAATTAAATAATAACTAAAAGCGATAATTTAAATTATCGCTTTTTTTAAGTTTTAACTTAAACGTTTCCTTAAAATTGAAGTCTAATTAGTATACTATTTAAATGACTATGAAAAAAATCCTTTTAATAATCGCTATAAGTTGTTCATTAGCTTCAATTGCACAAGACAAGCCTAATATTTTAATTATTCATACAGATGATTTAGGTTATCACGATTTAAGTATCAAAGGTTCTCAACTTCACAACACAACAAATATCGATGAGTTAGCTAAAGCATCTGTAGATTTTACTAATGCTTATAGTAGTTATCCACGTTGTACGCCTTCACGTTACGGAATGATTACTGGAACATATCCAGTAAACGAGAACAAAGGTTGGTTAGGTGGAATTCCTGAAGAAAAAAACGTTATTAAGCAATTTGTTAATGCTGGTTATAATACTTCTTATGTGGGTAAATGGCACATAGGAAAAGGTGATAGTAGCCCAAATAAATTTGGTTTTAAACATACTTATGCAGCTGGAGAAGCTGGAGGAATTGGATCACGTTTTTATCCGTTTAATACACAAGCTAACGGAAAACCAGCTAAATACAACGTTTTAAATGTTGAAGAAGATGGAAAAGAAGGCGATTATGCTTCAGATTTATTAACAGATGCTACAATTAAATTCATTAAAAACAATCCAAAAAGTCAACCGTTTTTAGCAGTTTTAGCATATTATGCAGTTCATACACCAATAGAGGCTAAGCCAGAAGACGAAGCTAGAAATAAAGAACAACTTAAATCTATTGATTTTGGTGATACTCCAGAATACATAAAAGAAGGTGAAGGAAGACGTAAAATGCGACAAGATGATGCTGCTTATGCTGGAATGGTAGAAAACGTAGACGAAAACGTTGGTCGTTTATTAGCTACACTTAAAACAATGAATATTGATGATAATACAATTATTGTGTTTTCATCTGATCATGGTGGTTTATCTAACGATGGAAATAAAGGCGAACGTCACTTAGCGACTACAAATTTACCCTTAAGAGCTGGAAAAGGCTGGTTATACGAAGGTGGAATAAGAGTGCCATTATTAATAAAATGGAACAAAGAATTTAAACCTAGAGTAGATACAGAATCTATAGTTTTAGGGATGGATATTTTTCCAACACTTTTAGATGTTGCGTTAGATCAAACCGTTAAAGGCGTTGATGGAAAAAGCTACAAAAAGGTATTAGAGAATAAAGAAACTTGGAAAGATAGAATAGTTTTTTGGCATTCTAAAAAGGCTAGACCACATAGTACAGGAGATATTAAAACCTCTGTTGTTAGATCTGGAGATTATAAATTACTACACTTTTATGAAAAAGGAAATGTAGAATTGTATAACCTTAAAGAAGATGAAGGTGAATTAAAAAACCTAGCGTCTGTAAATAAAGCTAAGACCGAAGAATTAGTAGAATTACTAAAAAACTGGAAAGCAGAATATTTAGTTCCAGAAAAGGTAGTGATTAGAAAACCTAAAGCTGATAAAAAAGATAAGGGAAAAAATAAAAAATAGATGTATTTAAAATCAACGTTACTACTTTTAGTGTTAATAATATTAAACTCTTGTTCTTCAACAAAAACTAATAATATTATAGTTGTTAATGCTAAAAAAAGAGATTTTAAAACTTATAAAACAAAAGGCCTTTTGGTTGGTGCTACTTTAAATCATTACGAATTAAAAACTGAAAAAGAAGATAAATTTCTTGAAAATTTCAAGTATTTAACACCAGCTAATGCAGCAAAACAAAGCCGAATTCATCCTAAACCTAATTCTTGGGATTGGGATGAAATCGACGATTTTATAGACTTTGCTAATAAAAACGAACTAGTTTTAAGACTTCACGGACCAATAAGTCCACAAGCTTCAAAATGGGCTAAAACAGATCGTAGGACCGCAAAAGAGTTAGAGCAAAATCTAATAGAGTTTACAACAGCATTTGCAAAACGTTTTAATAACGAACCAAGTGTAGTTTGGATGGACGTAGTAAACGAAACTATTTTAGCAAATGGCGATTGGTTTGGACCTAAACCAGGAACAGATAAGTGGGAAAATCCTTGGTTAAAAATGGGCTTAGACGAAAATGGTTATCCTCTATACATTTTAAAAGCTTTTGAAATTGCAACAGAACATGCAACTAAAGTAAAATTAGTTTACAACCAGAATTCTGGTTTGGATAATGTATTGTGGGATAAACTTAAAAAAACAGTATTGTACCTAAGGTCTAAAGGTTATAGAGTAGATGGTATTGGTTGGCAAGCACATTTAATGTTAGGTGCAAAAAGAAAGGATTTTGTTGATAATACAGAAGAAACAATGAAAAAATTAGCCAATTTAATAGATTGGGCTCACGCTAATAATTTAGCTTTTCATATCACCGAATTAGATTATTTAGTTAAAACACCTTTCAAAAAAAATACAGAAGCAGAATTATTAATACAATCACGTGTTTATAAAGCAATAACGGATGTATTAATAGAAAAAAGTAAAACAGGAGAAGTTACTTTAAACCTTTGGGATGTTGGAGAACGCTATAAAAAAGGAACTGGAACGTTTCATTCCATTTACAATGAAAAAATGAATCCAACACCAGCTTACAATGTTATAAATAACATTTTAAATTAAACGCATTTTTTTAAATCCTCAATTTATGAAATCTACTAACTACTTATATTTACTCCTGTTTTCTATGGTGTTTTGGTCTTGTCAGAACCAAAAAAAAGCAACAGTTAGTACACCAGAAAAAACCGAAGTTAACCAACCAAATATATTAATAATCCATGTGGACGATTTAGGTTATCACGATTTAAGTATTCATGGAAGCAAGATTTATCAAACTCCAAATGTAGATGCATTAGCCAAAGAATCGGTTAGATTTAGTAATGCTTATGCTAATTATCCGCGTTGTGTACCCTCAAGATATGCAATGATGACAGGGAATTATCCAGTCCAAAATGGAAATGTTCCAGATGATGGTTTTGAAATGAATAATATACCAACTAATAAAAATTTTATTAAAAACATTAAAGATGCAGGTTACCAAACCGCTTATTTTGGAAAATGGCATTTAGGAGATGAGCAAAGTTTAAAAGATTTTGGGTACGATTATAGTTTTGCAGCTGGACATGCAGGATCACCAATTAGTTTTATCTATCCATTTAATGTTGCAAAACGAGGTAATGGTAAATCTAAAAAAGCGCCAATTCCAGATGTAGATAATGTAAGTAAAGATGGTGATTATTTAATGGATGTTATGGCGGATAACGCTGTTAAATACATTAAAAACGCTGATAAGAATAAACCATTTATGGCTATGTTTTCTTTCTATGCTGTCCATCAACCATTAGAAGCTAAGGAAAAAGATATTCAAAGAAATAAAGAAGAAATAAAAAATCACGATTACGGAAACCTTCCAGAATTTATAAATGAAGGAACAGGACGTACAAAAATGCGTCAAAATCATCCAAAATATGCCGCAATGGTAGAAACTATGGATGAAAATGTTGGTAAACTATTGAAGACTTTAAAGGATTTAGGAATAGAAGATAATACTATAATTGTGTTTTCTTCGGATCATGGCGGCTTATCTAACGATGGAACCAAACAACGTGATTTAGCAACATCTAATTATCCGTTACGTGCTGGAAAAGGTTGGTTGTACGATGGTGGAATTAAAGTACCACTTTTTGTAAAATGGAATCAGAAATTTCACCCTAAAGAAAATAACGAATCTATAGTAATGCTTATGGATGTTTTTCCAACGTTATTAGATATTACAAGTCAGAAGAAATTAGACACGTCTGGAGAGAGTTTTTTACCTGTTTTAGAGCACAAAGCAGCTTGGAAAAATAGAACTGTTTTTTGGCATTCTAGTAAAGCTAGACCACATAGTACTGGAGATACAAAATCTTCAGCTATTAGAGAAGGCGATTTTAAATTAATTAATTGGTATAAAGAAGGCAGAACAGAACTTTATAACATAAAATTAGACCCAAGCGAAAAAAATAATATTGCTAGTGCTAATAAAGAAAAAGTGGCGCAATTATTGACTAAATTAAACCAGTGGAAATCTAATTTTTAAAATGAAATTTACCTTTGTTGCTATACTTTTATTTATTTTTTGCGCATTTACTATTAATGCGCAAACGGTTATTCCTTCAAATCATTCAGCAATTTCAGTTGAAGGCTGTAACTTTATTTCATTTTCTAATAATGAAATGGTTTTAAACCGATTTAACCCAGAGATATACAGTAATACCAAAGTAGAGAATTTATTCGATTCTAAAAAAGCACAAACCACTACAGGAATTAGTCTGTCTTTCTCTACTAAAAGTCCTTTAGTTAAAGTTAAATGTAAAATAGTTGAAGGTCTTAAACGAGGACCAGTTTTTTCAATTTATAAAAATGATGTTTTTGTTGAAAATAGAGCTTTTAAATATAGAGAAAATGAAGTTGTTAGCATTAAACTAATCAATTCCGAAGAGAATAAACTTACTAAATATACTATTGCTTTACCATTAAAAACAAATGTTACTTTTTTAGGATTAGAGTTAGATGAAGGTTACGATTTAGAAATCGTTGAAACCGAAAGAAAGCACACATATGTAGCTTTTGGAGATTCTATTACGCATGGAACAGGACAACAAGCAACCTCACAAACTTACGCTTATCAATTGGCTCAGAAAAGCAATTATCAATTATATAATTTAGCAGTTGGTGGCGGAAAAACATCTGTTAAAATAGCCGAAATGATTCGTGACGATTTTAAATCTATAGATGTAATTACGGTTCTTTTAGGTTTTAACGACTATAATGGTGAAGGCGTTACAGTAGAAACCTACAAGAAAAGATATAATGCTGTTTTAAATACTATTAGAGAAACACATAAAGACACAAAAATTTACTGCATAAGTCTTTTAACAACAAAAATGAACAAGTCTAAAACATCGGGTTTACCAATAAAACCATTTAGAGATGTTGTTAAAGAAGCTGTAAAATTAAGACAGGTTAAAGGCGATAATGCTATCTTTTTAATAGATGGAAAATCCATTACCACTTTAGAAGATTTAAATGATAATGTGCATTTAAATGTTTCGGGATCAAAAGCATTTGCATCAGAATTATATAAAATTTTAAATTAATATGAAATCAGCCCTACTACTATTCTTAATGGTTACTACCATTGGGTTTTCTCAAACAAGTCCTAAAGGTGAAAACCTTATAGATACTAAAAAGATTCAATTTTTAAACTGTAATAAAGATTTTGGAAATGTAACAAAAATCAATCTTGAAAACGATAATTTTCAGTTTTTAATAGAAACTAAAAAAGAACCTAAATTCATCTATAAATTATCAACCAATATTCCAATTGATAAAAACAATTATAGAAAAGGGACTTCATTTTTATTATCGTACAAAGCAAAAACAGTTTCAGCAAGTTTAGAAACTGGAGAAGCAAAAGTATTATGGATTTTTAAGCAAAGCGAAGATTATAAAGGTAATATAGAATCTACACAAAGTATTTCTTCAGATTGGCAAACTTATTATGTGCCTTTTGAAGCCACAAAATATATTAAAAAAGACGACTTAGGTATTGTGGCACAATATGGTTTTAGAGAACAATCTTTTTTAATAAAAGACCTTAAATTTGAAGTTTTCCCAGAAGGAACAACTATCTCTGATTTACCAAAAACACAAATTACTTACCTAGGAATGGAGCCTGAAGCTAAATGGCGAAAAGATGCAATAGCAAGAATTAACCAGATTAGAAAAGGTAGTTTTATTATTCAGTTATCAAATAATGGAGTTCCAATTCCTGCTAAAGATGTAAACATAACGCTAATTAAACACGATTTTCCATTTGGAGCTGCAGTAAATGCAGAAGATGTGGTCGCTAATAATTTTAAATATAAAAACTTTAAAAAAGCATTTAATCTTGCTGTTTTTGAGAATGATTTAAAAATAAAATCGTGGAGTCGTGAAAAAAATAAAGCGCGAACTCTAGAGGCAATGAATATCTTAAATAAAGATCTTATCCAAACTAAAGGACATGTTTTAATATGGCCGGGATTTAGATATTTAACAGAAGAAGTTAAACAAAGTCAAGATAATCCAGAAAAAGTTAAAGCGCTAGTTAGAGAACATGTAAAAGGAATATTAGAAGCCACAAAAGGAAAAGTATCGCATTGGGATGTTGTAAATGAATGTTATACAAACACCGATTTACAACGTATTACTGGTAACGAAGATATTCTATACGATGGATTTAGATTAGCTAAAGAAATGCAACCTTATACTAAGCGTTTTTTAAACGAATACGGAATTATTAGTAAAGGTGGATTAGATATTAAGAAGCAAAAATGGTACTACGATTTTATTAAACGCATAGACGAAAATACTGGTGGATTAGTTCAAGGTATTGGAATTCAAAGTCATATTGGTAGCGATTTAACATCGCCAGAACGCGTCTTAGAAATCTTAGCTTATTATGCCACTTTGGGTAAACAAATAAGTATTTCTGAGTTTACAATGGATATTCAAGACCCAGAAATTAGAGAACAATATACAAGAGATTTCATGATTGCGGCTTTTAGTCATCCAAGTGTTGTAGAGTTTTTATTTTGGGGTTATACAGAAAACGCTAAAAAGAAAGTAGATATCTTTAGGTCTAACGGAGATATTGGTATAATGGGTAAAGCTTATTTTGATTTAGTTCATAACCAATGGAAAACTACACTAAATGGTAAAACCGATGAACAAGGTTTTGCTAAAGGTTCTGGTTTTTATGGTGATTATGAAGTGACTTTTATACACAATGGACAAATAAAAAAACAAACATTTAACCTTAAGCCAAGACAACGCGGTATTATTAAAATAGACGCTTCAAAATAATTTAAATGAAATATATTCTAGTTTTATTAGTAACCTTTATAACATCTTGTAAAGGTCAAGACACTTTAAATTCAACCGTTACAGCAACAAAAAAGCAACCTAATATTGTTTGGATTGTTACAGAAGATATTAGTCCAACCTTATCATTTTACGGAGATAATACAGCTAAAACACCAAATTTAGATGCTTTAGCTAAAGAAAGTTTAGTTTACGATAACGTGTATGCTCCAGTAGGAGTTTGCGCGCCAAGTAGATCTTCTATTATTACAGGAATGTATCCAACAAGCATTGGAACTATGCATATGCGTACAGGAAACGATGTAATGTCTTGGGGAAAAAGAGCATACAAATCTAAAGAAGACACAGATAGATCAGATTTAAATAATGAGCCTATTCGCCAATATTCTGCAGTAATTCCAGAAGGCGTAAAATGTTATACAGAGTATTTAAGAGCAGCAGGTTATTTTTGTACAAATAATCAAAAAACAGATTATCAATTTGCAGCTCCAATTACAGCTTGGGACCAAAACAGTCCAAAAGCGCATTGGAAAAATGCACCTAAAAATAAACCTTTTTTCTCCGTTTTTAATATTGGAACAACACACGAAAGTCAGTTGTGGAAAAAAAGTAAGTTGCCGCTAACTGTTAACCCTGCAGATGTAAAAGTGCCGCCATATTTACCAGATACACCAAAAACTAGAGAAACAGTAGCTAGACATTACAGTAACATAGAATTAATGGATAAAGAAGTTGGCGTATTTTTAAAAGAGTTAAAAGATGCAGGCTTATACGATAATACCATTATTTTCTTTTACAGCGATCATGGTGGACCATTACCAAGACAAAAACGTGAAATTTACGATTCTGGTTTAAAAGTACCTTTTATGATTAAAGATTTAAAAGGAACAAAAGGAAGATCTGATCAGTTAATCTCTTTTGTAGATTTAGCACCAACTATGCTAAGTTTAGCGCATATAGAAGCGCCAGTTTATATGGAAGGAAATGCTTTTTTAGGAGACTATAAAGCTGAAGAGAATACACATGTTTTTGCAAGTTCAGATAGATTTGATGAATTCACAGACAGAATTAGAGCAGTTAGAACTAAAGAGTTTTTATTCTTGAAAAATGATTTTCCAGAAAAGCCAAAATATAAAGATGTTGGTTATAGAAAAAATGTACCAATGATGACAGATTTTCTGGAGTTAAAAGACCAAGGTAAGTTAAATAAAGAGCAGCAAATCTGGTTTATCTCTAAAACCAATGAAGAATTATACAACTGTAAAAAAGACCCACATAACCTAGTTAATTTAGCTGAAGATCCAAGTTATGCTTCAGTATTAAAGCAAATGCGATCTTATTTGTTAGAACAGCAAAAAAAGGCTAAAGACTTTGGTAAGCAGCCAGAAGCAGAGTTAATTAATACCATGTGGCCAGATTTTAAGCAGCCAAAGACATTAGATGTAATCGTAGATTTTAAAAATGATATGGTAAGTCTTTCAACAAAAACAAGAGGCGCTTCAATTGCTTATCGTTTTTCTAATTTGCCTAATGAAACACTTGATTACAATAAATCTTGGAATTTATACTCATCGGAATTTAAAAAATCTTCAGATTATAAATATTTATATGTAGTAGCAGAACGCATAGGATTTAAGCCTTCAGAATTAGTCAAAATTCCACTTTAATTTCGTTAAAATATTAATTGCTTTCTTTTTTTTAGACGTAAGTGTAATAATAATTAGAGAATTTCAAGAACAATTTATCTATAAAAGAGATTGATTTTGTCTTTGTAGTTGTAGCGAAAACCTTGTAGTGTTTTTTTTAATAATCTAGTATAGATTAGTAATAAATCTAGAAATTCCTGATATTTAGCTAAGTGTTTACTTTAATCAAACCCTATCTGACAATTAACAAACCAAAATTTACTTTAATAGCTAGATATTTATAATCTGAAAAAACAAACCTAACAAATCATGAAATTCAAATCTATTTTATTGCTTGTAGCAATTTTATCTTTCTCTTGTAAGGAAGATGATGAAAATATTAATGGAACAGGAAATGTAGAATTTTCGTCTTCAAATTTAATGGAGGTAGAAAATGCAACATCGCCATTAAATGTAAATGTTGGAGTTGACAGCTTTAATCATTCAGGTGGAACTGTATCTGTTGAAATTTTAGGAGCAGATTATGGCGTAGACTACGAAACAAGCGAAGGGTCAAATCTATTTGATTTAACTATTGATTCTCAAGGGTTAGTTTCTTCTTTTAATTTACAGCCTTTAGATAATGATACCATAGATGGAAATAAAACATTAACTATCAATTTAACAAGTACAACTGGAGCATTAGCTTTAGGAGATGCAACTTCTTTAACTTTTACAATTATTGATAATGATGATCCATTAATATCAATTTTAAGTTTTGAAAACGCTACAACTACAATTCAGGAAAATGCTGGAGTAAGTACGGTTTTAAATGTTTTATTTGACCAGCCAACAACAGATGGTGGTACGGTTACATTTACAGCTACCGGTTTAGCTGTTTATGGTACAGATTATTCAGTAGATGGTCAAACTACACAAGACTTTACAATAACTGTTACTCCAGGAGCAACATCTGCTTCATTTGCAATTTCACCAATAGATAATGCTGTGTTTGAGGCAGATAAAGACGTTACTTATACAATGTCTGCTGTAACAGGAGGTTTAGTATTAAGTGGAAATGTAACAAATACAATTACAATAGAAAATGATGATGCGCCACCAGCACCAGTTGTGGATTTTACAAACGCAACAGTAACTTATAACGAAGATGCTGGAACTGTTGCTGTAAATTTCGCTTTTAGTGGAACAACAACAGCAGATGCAACAATAGAACTTACAACTTCTGGAACAGCAGTTGCAGCAGATTATAATTTCTCGGGAAGTAATACAAATCCTTATTCGTTTGCTATTCCAGCTGGTTCATCTACAGGTACATTAAATTTAACTATTATTGATGATGCTGATTTAGAAAGTGATGAAACTATAGTTTTAGATATTACTTCCGTAACTGGAGGATTAACAGCAGGATTGAATATTCAGTCTTCAACTTTAACTATTATTGATAATGATAATACACCTCTAAGTTTTTTAGAGAACTTTGAAACAATAACAGATTTAACAGCTTCAGGTTTTGAAACACTTTTAAATGGACAAACTGTAGACCCTACAAGGGTTATTGAATTAATTAATAGTGGTGGGAATTTCTCAGACGAGAATGATTTTAATTCACCATCAGATAATGGATTAAATATGTTTTATAATGCTGGGGCAGGTGCTACTACAGAATTGTTAGATAATGTTTTAGTTTCTCCTGTTATGACTTATAATGGTATGTTACAAATGAAAATAGATAATTCATATGCTTTTAAAAATCAAAACAATGCAACGGTAACTTATTATTATTCTGAAACCTACACGGGTTCTGGAACGTTTAATGAAGCTGAATGGACTGTGCTTGGAACAGAAACGGTAACTAACATGGATGGAGAAGGATTTGGTAACAACGCGTTTAAACAACAATCTTTTGATTTTAGCGCATCTGGGAACTTTTATGTTGCAATTAGAGTTTCTCAAACTATTGATGCTTCTTTTTACAGAACGAGATGGCGTTTTGATAATTTAAGAGTGAATTCTCTTTAAAATAATTTAAAATTTAAAACAATGAAAAAAATAATATTTACTGCAATTTTAGCATTAGGATTAACCACTGCTACGTTTGCTCAATCTGAAAAAGCTAAAGCTAAAGTTGAAGCCAAAATTGAGAAAATTAATAAAGAAATTATTTCATCAGATAAATCTGCTGAGTTATCAGAAGATCAAAAAGCTAAGTTAACAGAGATAGAATTCGAAAAACTTAAAGCGCTTAGAAAAGCAAAAAAAGAAAATTTATCTAAAGAAGAAATAAAAGAAATTCAGAAAAAATTTGGAAAAAAAATTTCTAAAGAAGTTTTAACAAAAGAACAAAGATTAGCACGAAAAAAAACAAAAGAAAATAATAAAGGATAAAAAAATAAATAATCAATAAAAACAAAATATCATGAAAAAAACTACTTTATTACTTGTATTGGCTATTATCCCATTTTTGGGTTTTTGTCAATTAACAAATACAACATTCGATACAGATGTTAGTGGATGGGTTACTCAAAATGCGGCTGGTTTCTCATTTAATGCAGACGATGCAGATGCAAGTGCAAGTTCTGGTTCTGTTCAAATAGTAGCTGCTGCAGCTACAAACTCTGGAATTAAAAGCTCTCCAAATGCTCCTTTACCTACTGCAGGTAATTATAAATTAAAATTTAAAGTAAAAGGTACTGCTGGTGATAAAATCCAAGGAGTAATTTTTCAATCTAGTACTGGCGGACAAGCTAATGGAGATAACTATACAATTCAAGCAACTGGTGTATGGGAACCTTATGAAACTACATTTACTAATGCATTTGATCTTTCAAACTTAAATGTTAGAATTATAGGAAAAACTGCAAGTGCTACTTATTTAGTAGATAATATTGAGTTAGTTCAAACTTTTACTCAAGATTCTTGGGTTTCTAATCCAGATTTTGAAGATACAGTTGGTGGTATTTCAGATTGGTCAGAAGATGCAAGTACAGGAAGAGTTACGTCAACTTTCTCTAACAATGCTTCAACTGGGATTCAATCTGGTAGATTAGATTTCGTTGTAGCTCAAACAGCAAATACAGAAAATGATTTCTTAGAAAATGTAGTATATGATTTTGCAGAAACTTTAAGCCCAACTGAAGTTGATGTTACTTTTGATGTTGAAGGTACTGCTGGATTAGAAATTCAAGTAAAAATAGAAACTTATGACGCTTCAGATGTTTTAGTTGAAAATTTAAATACTGGATTTAATACTTTAGATGCAGTTGTAGGTTTTGAGCCAATGGTATTTAACAAGCCAGTTACATTGCCTTTTAATAAAATTAAATTATTTTTAAAAGTAAGAGGTGCATCTATGGCTCAAATTGGAGATTTTGTTGAGTTTGATAATGTACTTGGTTCCTTTCAGTACGAAGTATTAAGTACGCCTTCTTTTGATGTTTTTTCTGATAATAAAATTAAATTATTCCCAAATCCTGCTAAAGATGTTGTAAACTTTTCTAATATTAAGAATTTACAATCTGTTACTGTATTTGATATCACTGGAAAAAAAGTTTTAGAATCTAAAAAAATATCTAATAACCAATTAAATATTTCTGCTTTAAAAACAGGAGTTTATTTAGTAAATGTTGTTTCAGATAATATATTAACTACTAAGAAGTTAATTGTAAAATAAATTATTTCAAAAATCACAAGTATGCTAAATGCTCACTTGTGATTTTTTTAGATTTCCCAAAATCTATAAACACCATATTTTTTATGGCGTTTAAATAATATCAAGTTGTCTAACTTAATTATTACGTTATGAAAAGCCCTATTTTATATTTATTTATCTTACTATCAAGTGTTTCCTTTAGTCAAGTTGGAATTGGAACTGATACCCCACACAGTTCTGCTATTCTAGAAGTATCTAGCACCAATCAAGGTGTTTTAGTACCACGAGTGTCTTTAAACGATGTGTCAGATGTTTCTGTTACTGCCACTATACCAAATCCTGAAACAGGATTGTTAGTATGGAATACTAACACAACAACTACTGGTGGTTCTGGTGTAGGTTTTTATTATTTTAATGGAACCGTTTGGACTCCAATAACAAAAGGATCTAATACTTTAGACCAAGCTTATGATGAAACTGGAGCAGGAGCAGGAAGAACAATAAATGCAGACTCTGGTGCTGTTAAAGTAGCAGGAGAAGATGGTTTTTTTGTCACAGGAACTTTTGGGTCTGGAAGTACTATTGAAGAGTCTGGCGCAGGAACACGTATGTTTTTTAATCCAAGAAAAGCTGCATTTAGATCGGGTTTTGTAAGTGGAACTCAGTGGGATGATGCAAATGTTGGTAACTATTCTTTTGCGGCTAATAGAAATAATATAGCATCTGGAGAAAGTTCTTTTGCAGCAAATGATGGTAATGAGTCTTCAGGAGATAATTCTACCAGCTTTGGTAGGGATAACTTATCAAGTGGATTAACAAGTTTTTCTACAGGAGCAGATAATATTGCTTCAGGAGAAAATTCTTTTGTTGGAGGAAATGATTCTGTTGCTTCAGGAGAAAATACCTTAGCTTTCGGACAATCTAATGAAGCTAATTCGTATAGTGAGGTCGTTTTAGGTAATTATGCTACCATAGGGACATTATCAAATGGAGATAGTGATACTCAGTTTTATACTACAGATCGCGCTTTTGCAATAGGAATAGGTTCTTCTACAAGTTCTAGAGCAAATGGATTAGAAGTTTTTAAAGATGGAAGAGTTACCATAAATGAAGCATACACTTTTCCTACAGTAGATGGAAACGTTGGCCAAACCTTAGTAACGGATGGAGCTGGTAATGTTTCTTGGGAAGATTCTAATAACTCTGCAATAGTTTCTTTAACGTTATTTTCTACTGATACAGATTATAATTTAACCAACGCTACAACAACTGTAATTCCTGGAGTAGAAAGTGGTATTATTCCAACTATTTATGAAACCAATGGTAATTTGGAAGTTAAATTGGTAATTAGATATACCGCAGCTTCTGGGACAAGTGAATTTAGATTAAGAGCTAGAGAAGCTGGTGGAACTACATTTCCAATTACTTATGGTAACCCAAAAACAATTACAGCTACAAATACTGGTGGAGTAGCAGAAAGTGATTGGGAAGTATGGAATGCAGGTAATACAACACCTTATGAGCTTGCATTACAGGCTAGAACTACTGGGAATTTAACCATAGAAAACGTGTATTTATTAGTAAGAGCACAATAATTTAAACTTATGGAAAATTTAAAAAATATCTTAAAGGTTTTAATTTTTGTAGCTTTTATTAATTCTATAAAGGCACAAAATGCTGTAGGTATTAATACAACAGTTATAGATGCAGGTACAATTTTAGATATTTCGTCTTTAGATAAAGGCGTCTTAATACCTAGAGTTAGTTTGTTAGATGTTACAAATACTATAATACCAATTAACAGTCCTGAAACAGGTTTATTAGTATGGAATTCTAATTCTACTGTAACCAATGGAAATGGTGTAGGTTTTTATTATTACAGTGGAACGCAATGGGAGAAATTTCAGGTACCAAATACTTTAGATAGTGCATATGATGAAGGTGGAGCAGGAAATGGAAGACAGATTATTGCAGATGCTGGATCTGTAAAAATTAATGGTTTGGATGGGTTTTATATTACAGGAACATTTAGTTCTGGTATTAATATTGACACGGAAGAGTCTGGTGCTGGAACAAGAATGTTTTTTAACCCTAATAATGCTTCTTTTAAAGCCGGAGAAACTTTAGGAGGAACATTTTCAGATAATCAAAGTAGAAATTACTCTTTTGGTGTAGGAAATAATATTGAAAATAGAGCTGGTAGAAGTTTTGTGGCTAATAATAATACAGGAGCTAACACACAAGGTACAAATGCTTCTGCTTTTGGAAACTTAAGTGAAGGTAGGCAAAACTCTTCATTTGCTACAGGATTGAGTAACATAAGCTCGCAAAACAATGCTATTGTATTTGGTGAATTAAACAATTCTAAAGGAAAAAGTAGTTTTTCTGCAGGAAATAATGTTATTGCAGAATCTGTTGGCGAAATTGCTTTTGGAAGTTATGCAAGGCAATATTCACGTTTTGACCAAAGTGAGGAAGATGCAAATCCGAGTAACGATCAAAATGATAGCCATTTTGAAAATTATCAAGAAGATAGAATATTTGTAATTGGTAATGGTACTAGTTCTAGTAGTAACAATGCACTAGAAATATGGAAAACAGGTATTATAGAAATTAATGAAGCCTATGAGCTACCTGTTACAGATGGTGCTGTAAATAATATATTAAAAACAGATGGAGTTGGAGTTTTATCTTGGCAAGCACAAGCTAATGTTGTAGATCCTTTTACGCATTTAGAAATGTTTAATGCAGATGTTCCTTTTATTATGAATAATACAGGTGCAAACATAGACATACAAAACTTTGATTTAGGATTAGTTCCAACCGTTTTTGATACATTAGGTGATCTTCAAGTTAGAATGGTTATTTATTATACGTCTAAAACCGGTTCTACACCAACTTTTAGAGTAAGAGCAGATAACGGAACAATATCTTCAAATATTTTAGGAGCTGGTACTTTTACAGATACACCAATAGTTGGTGGTTCTGGAATTGTTTCAACGCCTTGGAGGAATTGGAATGCAGGAGTTACACCTTATGAAATACATTTAAATGGATCTGTTGGGGCAGGAGATTCTATGTCTATAGTGAATGCTTATTTTTTAGTAAAACAAAGGTGATTTAACAATATGATTTCTTAACATTTTGATATTTAGTGTTTTAAATACGTTTGTTACACACAACTTCCCGTTTATTACTTTTAATATTTTATAACTACATGATTGTGCTTTCTTTGTTAAGAACAAAATCTAGAGTTATGAAACTTTTTAAAACCTTATTAGTATCAGTTGTAATTATTTTATTTTCTTCATGTTCTAAAGAATCAATAGAAGAAGAAACTCTAAATTTATCTTCTACAGAAATTGTGCTTTCTGATGCCGATATTATGTTAGCTGAAGAACTACTATTAGAAATTAATAATTATAGACTTAGTATTGGTAAAAATACGCTACAGATAGATATTAATGATGCTCAATTGCTGGCATTACAACATTGTAATTATATGGTGGTACAAAATACAGCAAGTCATGATAACTTTATGCAAAGGTCTTTACATCTAAAAAGCCAGGGAGCAATACATGTTTCAGAAAATGTGTCTTATGGGTATACAAACGCCGCATCTATTCTTAATGCTTGGTTAAATAGCCAAGGACATAAAGCAGTTATAGAAGGCGACTTTAATTATATAGGTATTGCTTTTTTAAATAGCGCCACAAATACAAAATACTGTACTTCTTTATTTTATAAAAAATAGAATAACAACTACTTATATAATTTAAAAGCTTGACTATTTTTATAGTCAAGCTTTTGTTGTTTAGGTACTTATCGAATTAAATCTACCATTTGTCACTAGTATTGCTATACTTAATAAAAAAAGTGTAAATTTAAGTATATGTTGTAAGGTGTTGTTTTTTAGACTACTAGATAAAATGGTTATACTTAGAAATTTTATAAACAGATTATTAATAATTAGCATGCTTTTATTAAGCATAACCTTAAATGCTCAATTATTTAAGTCGGAAACTATTGCTACAATAGATAACAATGAAAGTGTATCTGTTACAAAAAAGCTATTTATAGATACTAACGGTTTTTTATGGTATTCTACTTTAAATGGAGTGGTAAAAGAAATGGGAAATCAACATCAGTTCTTTCCATTTAATCTTCCCAAAAATCATCCAGAAGTAAAGACAACCTACAATTTATTTATGACTTCTAAACAAGAGATGTTGTCTTTAACATCTCACGGAATTAATATTTTAGATCTTAAAAATACTACAAGTACATGGTTGTCGGTTAACTACCCAAATACCAACGAAATTGTACAATTTACATCTATAATAGAAGATATAAATGGGATATTATGGATTGGGACGCTTAAAAATTACATCTATTCTTACACAAAAGAAAAAGGTTTAAAAGCTTTTAAAGTAAAAGACAGTTTATCATTAAACAAATATAAGCATGAAGCTGAATGTTCCTTTAAAATGGAAACTTCCAAAGGATTAATTTACGAACAAGGACATGAATGGTTTTTATTTAAAGATTACAAATCTAAATTGTTATTTAATGAAAAATCGTATTCAAATAACAAAAGTTTTAAATTTAAAATAATTCCTAATGGATTAGTTTTTCCACAAAACCAATCTGGGGTTTATGAGTTTAGAGAGAAAAAATTTAACTATCTATATTTAAAAGAATTTGATTTACAACTAATTCAATTTCCGTTTGATAATGAAGTAGAATTAATTAATGATAATAATAAGATTTATTTTGCTACTAATGTTAATTCTAATTTTAATTTATTCATAATAGAAGAATTAAATAATATTTTTAAACTAAAATTAGAACATAAATATAATACAAAAAAGAGAATAACTAATTTTAAAATTAATAATGAAAATGAAATATTTATTCATAATTTCAGTGGGATAGTAAAGTTAAAACACAACGTGTCTTATTTCAATTCTGCACTTAATTTAAAATATAATGAAGAAGAAATTAGTTGTCGTTCTATTGTGGAAAATACTAATGGAGATATTTATGTGTTAACTTATAGTGGTGTTTTCAAAAAAAATAAAAAAGAAAATAAATGGTATAATATTATTAATTTAATTGGCGTAGATGTAGATCAAAAGATAAGAAATAATTGCTACGGTATGGTTCTAACAAAACCAAACGAATTATTGTTTTATGGACATGAAGCTTCTTTTATAAAAGTTGATTTAATAACAGGAGCTAGCCAGAGAACTTATCTTAATAAAGACTTAGCGTTTATAAAAGATATTGTCTTATATAAAGGCTATTTGTTATTACTTTCTTCTAAAAATGGATTAGATATATATAATAATAAAACAAACAGAATAATTTCAAATACTAAAATTAATATTCCGTTAACGGATTTGTTTATAGACAAAAGTAATTTAATAATTGCAACAGAGAATGAAGGCATATTAGTTTATGATTTAGAAACAAATTCTTTAAAAAAAGTCATTAAAGAAGAAAATGGTTTAGTAAATAATGCGGTAAAAATAATTTATAAAGATGAAAATAATTTCTTTTGGATTGGTACTAAAAATGGTCTTCAAAAGTTAGATTCCAAATTTAAGCCCGTACATTCTTTTACAAATTTAAATGGTTTAATAAACGATCATGTTATAGAAATACAAGAAGATCAAGATCATATTTGGGCTGCGACCTATAATGGGTTAGTTAAAATTGAAAAAAAGACTCATCGTATTAAAACTTACTTAACAAAAAATGGACTACCTCATAATGAGTTTAATTCAAAATCATCGTTAAAATCATCAGATTCTATATTCTATTTTGGAGGATTAAATGGTGTTATTTCTTTTAAAAACGAAAAACAAAAAGAAAATAGAACTAAAAGATCGCTTTTTTTAACGTCTTATAAATACTTTAATAAAGATTTAGATAAAAATGTTGAAGTTTACAACTTATTAAATCAAGTACCCGAATTTATACTTCCGTATAATAAAAACTACATCACTTTAACTTTTGCATTAAATGATATAGTAGAGCCTAATAAGAATATTTATCAATATAAAATAAAAGAAATTAGTGATAGCTGGGTAGATTTAGGCAGCTATAATAAAGTTGTACTAGAAGGTCTACAACCTGATAATTACACCTTAAATGTTAGGGGTTTTTCTTCAGATGGATTAGCTACAAATACCCTAACATATAATATAGTTATTGAAAGAATATTTTATAAGAAAGCATGGTTTATTATCCTTATTGCATGTTTGTTAATAGGTACAGCATACTGGTTTGCTAGTTATAGAAATAGAAAATTAAGGCAGCTTTTTTCTCATAAAACAACCATTCAATATTTAGAAGCTAAAGCAATGCGAGCACAAATGAATCCGCACTTTATTTTTAATACACTTAATGGTATGCAAAGTGTTATGATTTTAAAAGGAGAAAGAGAAGCAAATAAATATTTTATAGCATTTTCTAAATTATTACGTTTAACATTAGATATAAATAATAGCGACCAAATAACTTTAAAAGATGAAATAACATATTTACATTCTTATTTAGAATTGGAAAACTTAAGATTGAACCATAGTTTAAATTATACGTTTAATATTGATCAGACCCTAGATATTAAGGGAAATAAAATCCCGTGTATGATGTTACAGCCTATAATAGAAAATGCTATTATTCATGGTTTAATTCCAAAAAAAGATAATTTAACACTAGAAGTTAATATTATAAATCAAGATTTATTTATAAAAATTGAGATTATTGATAATGGTATTGGTCGTGAAGCTTCTACAAATTTAAATGCAAAAAATAAAAAAGGACATAAGTCTTGGGCAACTCACATTATGAATGAAAGGATTTATCTTTCAAATGAAATATGTAAAGAAAAAATTGAATTTAGTATTGAAGATCTAAAAGATAAAAACAACAAAAGCTTAGGTACTAAAGTGGTTTTAATTTTCCCAAAAACATTAATAATTTAATCAAAATTTAATTTTAATTAAATAAATAGGAGTTTTTTTTGTAACTTATAGTGTTGATAATTAAATAATTGCGTCTTATGGATAAAATTAACGCTATAATTGTTGATGATGAAATTAATAATTCTGATTTATTAGCTCATTTTTTACAAAAGTACTGTCCGCTAGTTAATTGCATCGCAATTGCTAACACTAAAAAAGATGCCATTAATTTAATAAACACGCACAAGCCAAGTCTTCTTTTCTTAGACATTATGTTAGATGAAGGAACAGGTTTTGATCTATTAGAAGCGTTAAGTTTTACAGAATTTAAAGTTGTTTTTGTAACTGCTTTTAATGAGTATGCTATAAAAGCATTTAAATATAACGCAGTAGATTATGTTTTAAAACCTATAGATATAGAGCAATTAATACTTGCAGTAAATAAAGCCTATAGAGAAATTGAATCTGAAACATTTACAGAGAAAATTCAACTACAGCAAACCTACAAGTCAATTACAAATAATGATTTGTATAAAAAATTAATAGCGGTACCGTCTAATAAAAAAATAGATTTTATTAAAATAGAAGAAATAATATACCTTAAATCTGAAGGAAGGTATACTGTCTTTTTTTTAACAGATAATATACAATTAGTAGCCACAAAAAACCTTGGAGAGTACGAAAGCTTACTAGATGCTAATTTATTCTTTAGAGTACATAATAGTTATATTGTTAATTTAACCCATGTAATGAGTATAAATAAAATAGACGGAAATTATTGTCAAATGACTAATAAAGACCAAATTCCAATAGCCAAAAGACGACAAGATCAATTGCATAAATTTCTAAAAATTAAATAATAATTTTTAGAAATTTTTCATAAAATAATCATAAAATAAAGTACCAATTTTCTTCATGCTTTTAGTTGTATAATGTCCAAGAGGCATTGGGTTTCTCTCAAAATAAAACTTTGAGTTTCTATCTTTTTCTTGCGGAATTAATACCACATTTTTATCTTCTTTAGCCGTATTTTTCATTCCTTCTACTACTTCTCCGTGTCCAACTTGAAATAATAAAAAAGGCAAATTCGGTTGGTTTATATCTTTTCTTACACAAGAAATTAACTTTTTTAAGTTACTTTCATAAGTATTGGCTGGTTTTGTACCAAAACGTTTGCTACTATCTGTTTCTCCTTGTACCCAAAGCATTCCACAGATCTCATAATTAGAAAGGTTTTCAAGAACTTTTTTTGAATATTGAATAAATTCAGAATACAATTTTGGTTGTTTCTGTTCATTCATTAACGTTGCTTTTTCTATACTCCAATCTGGGTTCCAAGCTCCGTATAAAGACATGCCACCTTTAGAGCGTTTAATTAACACAATGTTATGATCTGGATATTTCTCAGACATTTTAATTCCAAAAAACAATTCTGGACCAAAAAGATAATCAGCTCCAAATTTTTTACCGGTATGTTTTTCTGCTTTAGCGGTGTCTAATGGTTTGCCTTCAGAGAAATTATAATATAATGTAACATTGTTTTGAGCAGCTTTAAGGCGCTTTTTATCAATTTCTGATAAACCAGATGCTTTTGCTCTTCCATCCATATTAGATTGTCCCGCTAAAAGAAAAACTTTTGTCTTTTTATTTTCTTGAGAATTAATGTTTGTTAATCCTAAGAAGAAGCATATAATAATTAGAAATTTGTAATTCATTATCATAGTTTTTAGTTTTTAAAATCTGGATTTTTCAGAGGTTCTGTATAGCCAGTTTCTGTTTTCCAGATTTCTAATTTACTTTTTAATTTATTGATGATTTCAGGATTCTTATTAGAAATTTCAGTGGTTTCATAAGGATCTTTGTTTAAATTATACAAAAGATAGGTGTTACTTTCTATAACTTCGGTCATTTTAAAACCATCCATCTGAATCACATTTACCCATTCACTTGCAAATTCTTTTGTCTTATCATTCCATCTTGCATAATTGGTGTATTCCCATATTAAGGCATCGCGTTTCGCTTCTTTTGAGTTCCCTAAAAGTATAGCTGAAATGTCTTCACCATCTAAAACATAGTCTTTAGTTTCAGTTGAATTAGTCAATCCTAAAAGTGTTGGATAAATATCTACATGAATAATTGGTTCTGTAGATACAGAACCTGCTTTAATTTTAGTATTCCATTTAAAAATATATGGTACTCTAATTCCGCCTTCTAAAGTTTGTCCCTTTACACCAGCGTATGGCTGATTAAAAATGTTGCTTTCCGTTTTGTAATGTCCGTTATCACTTGTAAATACAATAATGGTGTCGTCTTCTAAACCTAAATCAGTCAAAGATTTTAATAACTGACCAACACTATCATCTAAACTTTTAATCATGGCTAAGACTTTAATTTCGTATTTACCAACCACAGTATTTCCTTTTAATTTTTGTTTGAAATATGCCAAATATTCTGGCTTAGGTTCCAAAGGTTTATGTACTAAATAATATGGTACATAAGCAAAAAATGGTTTGTTTTCAGACGACGCTTTTTTAATAAAATCAATCGTTTTTTCTGTAATCACATCAGCTGAATACAGACTATTATCTAAATCGTCTTGTTTAGGCGATGTTTTAAAATTATAGTGTCCTGTAATCTCGTAACCTTCATCAAAACCTTGATTTTTAATTTGAAGTTGGTCTTTTCCTAAATGCCATTTCCCAAAAGCAGATGTGGTATAGTTATTCGCTTTTAAAGCTTCGGCTATAGTCACTTTTTCTAAGCCTAAACCAATTCCTGCACCTTGAACTCTGTTTTGTTCTGGTGGTAAAAACTTCATCGCATGTAAAGTCTTTTTATCATTTTTATAACGGTCTGCAACACGATACACCTTATGTCTTGGTGCGTATTGTCCGCTCATAATAGAGGCTCGCGAAGGCGCACAAGTTGGGTCGTTAGAATAGCCGTTTGTAAAGTGCATTCCTTCGCTGTAAAGCTTATCTATATTCGGAGATTCCACTAAGGTATTACCGTAACAATTTAAAGCATTAATCCCTAAATCATCCGCTAAGATAAAAACGACATTGGGTTGTTTTTTAACTGTTTTTGATGATGAATTTTGTGCTTTACAACTTTGTAAACCCAGCAATAAATAAAATAATAGTGTAATTTTTCTCATTTTATTTTTTCTTATTTTTCATCCAAAACAGTTCTTTCCAGATTTTTGGGCCTTTATTTTCTAACGATTCTCCTGCTGTACTTCTTCCATTTAAGATAATTTCATCTAATGTTGAAGTCAATTCTTTCTTTTTATCTGCGTATGCTTCATTCTGAAACAAGTTGTTTGTTTCAGAAGGGTCTACCTTTATATTTATTAAGGAATTCTTCTTGTCAAATTTATTCAAATCCATTTTCCAATCACCTTTTCTAATCGAAAAACGACCAGCAAAATCTGTGTAAACAGATACTTTTCTTCTATAATTGTCTTTTCCTTCTAATAACGATAAAATACTATAACTATCTACACCTTGGTTTTTATCAGTTTCTGCATTCAGTAAATCGGCACAAGTTGCATATAAATCACCTAAAGAAATAGTTGTATTGTTTTTTGAATTTGGTTTTACTTCATTTTTCCATTGTACAATAAAAGGAACTGTATGTCCACCTTGACTTAGTGAAGCTTTTCTGCCTTTTAAATGTGCACTTGGTTTATGTTGGTATTTGCTTTCAAATTCCTTTGGAAAAGAAGATTTTGACGCACCGTTATCTGCAGTAAAAATGATAATTGTATTGTCTTCGATTCCTTTTTCTTTTAAAGCAGAAACGATTTGACCAACAGTCCAATCTAATTCCTGAATAAAATCGCCATAAATGCCTGCTTTGCTTTTTCCTATAAATTCATCTCTCGGATATACTGGTGTATGAGGTGCAGTTAGAGGAATATATAGAAAGAATGGTTTGTTTTCTTTATAATTACTAATATAATCTACAGATTTTTTAGTTAAATTGAGCATCACTTGTTCTGCTAGAAAGTCTGGTGCTTTATCACCTTTTCGTTTTAATTTTTGTCCACCAACTAAATCTTTTTTTCGTCCACCAGGAAAATTTTTATCTTTTCCGTCAGGCTTCATGGTTTTTGTTGGAATGGTAATTAATTTATTATTTTCTGAATATACATAAGGTGGAAAATCTAGCGATGCATTTAATCCGAAGAAATAATCGAAACCACAATCTGTTGGTCCACCAGAAAAAGGTTTACTATAATCTACTTTTGTACTTATATCTTTATTGTATTGATATGGGTTTTTGGGATTCATTTCAAGATTAGCTTCATCTTCAATTGCCCAATTCCAACCTAAATGCCATTTACCAATCATTGCAGTTTTATAACCGTTACGTTGCAATAATTTTGGTGCTGTATCTTTAGAATCCTTAATTAATGCTTTAGAATAACCATCTAAAACACGACCTTTTAATTGTGTTCTCCAAGCGTATTCGCCTGTCATAATACTATATCGCGAAGGTGTACAAACCGAAGAAGTGGTATGTGCGTCTGTAAATGTCATTCCGTTATTGATTAAATTATCAATATTTGGTGTGCTTACTTTTGCATCAGGATTTAGACCAGATACATCACCAATTCCCATGTCGTCTGCTAAAATGTAAACGATATTTGGTTTTTTGGCTAAATTTTGCGCATTTACAGTAACCGAAAACGCCAATAATAAGATTAAGACTAATTTATTCATAAGCGTTAAAGGCTGTTATTTGAATGGATTTTGTGTGCTTTAATACGTTTAAACGTAATCCGTAAATAGCGTCTCCATTTAGTTTAACACGCAAACCTTCGCCAATTGTTTTCCCGATGTAAATGTTGTTCCAGTTACCATTTTTGTCTTTTGTTTCTATTGAAAATTCTCTAACACAATGCGAACGCATATTTTCACTTAATAATACCGTTTTTATGGTTTTAGCAGATTTAAAATCTAAAGTTAAACTTGGGTTTTTATCGTCTCTTGAAGGTTCCCACCATTTTTTTAGATGAATTCCTTCGCTAAACACATTTCCTTTTGCATTATAAATGGCATCTCCTTTTTTATCTTTTTTGAAAAATGAAGATTCTGAAACCTCAAATTCAGTATTCGGAACAGGAATCGCTTTCCATGTTTCTATACGCTCAAAACTTGAAGGGTTTTCAGCTAAAGTAAATGCTACTATATTATCGAGATTTTTATTGAATTCAGCTTTGTCAAAATAAAGAATAAGCTTTCCGTTTTTGATTTCGTGACTTTTGAATCCATTGGTAATACCTTCCGAAGTTAAAATTTCGGTAGGAAGTATTGGCAACTCAATTATGGTTTCCGTATTATCAGCTAATTGTTGTAACACATGAATGTAGAGTTTATTACCAACTTGGGTTGACGCACCATAATCTCCACCAATGTAAATACCGCGTCGTGTATTTTTTATAGTGTGACCATATTGTTTTATCCAATTTCCCACTTTTTCCGCTTCTTCAGCTTCTTTTTCTACAAATTCACCTTTTCCGTTAGGTCCTAAATTAAGTAGTAGGTTTCCGCCATTTCCTGCAACTTGAATTAACATACTCAAAACTGTTTCATAAGGTTTTATTGGACCTTTTGGACTATACAACCATTTGTCTGTCATGGTTAAACAAGCTTCCCAATATCTGTGATGATTTATAGGTCCTAAACTTTGTTCTGGCGTATCGTAATCGCCTCTATCTTCTAATGGCCAACCAAAACCAATACGAGCGTTACTAATAATTCCGGGTTGCCATTTTTTTAGGTTTTTTAAAACATGATAAGAATCCCATTGCCAATATTTTGTTGCTAAATGATCCCAAAAAACACCATCAATTTTACCATAATCTGTAAATAATTGTTTTACGTGTTGTTTCATATAAGGCAAGTAGTTCTCGTAATGCTTTTCACGAAGATTATCTGGATGTGTCCAATCTGGCTGCGAATAATACCAAAATAATTTTACGTCAGCTTTGTGTGCAGCTTCAGCTAATTGTTTACAAATATCCTTACCATAAGGCGTATTCATAATTGTATAATCTGAATTTTTGGCATCGAAAAATGCAAATCCGTCATGATGCTTTGCAGTAAACACAATGTATTCTGCGCCCCAATCTTTAACCTGTTGCATCCATTTATCTGCATCAAAGTTTTTGGGGTTGAACTTTTTGTAGAGATTATCGTAAACTAAAGAATCAATCCCTTTTTTTGCTGGTTTTCCTGCGCCTGGTCTATCACCAAAACGTCCCCAACTTAGTACATTAGTTTTTAAAAGTGCTGGACCCCAATGTACAAATATACCTAGTTTAGCATCTTTAAACCATTGCATATCTGCTTCTGTGGCATATAACTCTTTTTGTTGTTTTGAAGAAACATACATTGCGGAGTCTCTAGCTGGAAACTGCCACTGGTCTTTATAATTTGAATTCTTTTTTTGAGAAAAACTATTTATTGAAAATAAAATAAATAGTAGTATTGTTAAGTTGAATTTCATTAAGTGTATATTTTCTTCCTAATTAAGACTTTAGTAATCTTTAAAGGTTTAATTAGGAAGAAGAAATAGCATTTATTTTGTAATGGTAAAAGTATCGATAGTTTTACCAGTGTATGAATTTACACCTTTAAAGGTTAAAGTTTTTCCATCTATTGAAAATAGCCCAAAACTTGCAACGTGTTCTGAATGAGCAACAATTGATCCGTCTGAACAATTATCTGGATTATTTGGATCTGCTTTCCATTTTTTATTAATTTTCCCACCAGCACCAATGGTGATTGATATAAATCTGTTTTTTAGATTCGTGTAGTTGGTCTGGTCTTGTAATGAGTTATTTACGTTACCATTCTCATCGTATGGTTTTAAACGTTCGTAAGTATGTGCATGACCATTTAAAACAATATCTACATTATTATCTGCAAATATTTTGTATAAAGATTTTACATGATCGTAATCATTTTTATATGTACAACTTCTTCCTTTGTGGTGAAGAAATACAACAATCCAATCGTAGGTGTTTTTGTTAGATTTTAAGGTTTCTTTTAACCATTTTACTTGTTCATTTTTATTATATAAATCGCCATTACTTGAGTCTAACCCAATAAATAAAGCGTTAGAGTAAGTAAAACTGTAATAATGCTCATTGCCAGGTAAAGCCCATTCTTTTACAAAGTTGTTTTCTGGATCAGATAACCAATCGTGATTACCTGCTACAGGATAGAAAGCAGTATTTTTAAAGACTTCCTGGAATGGTTTAAATAAATGGTTGTCGTAATTTTTACTTTCGCCTTTTGGGTAGACAATATCACCTAAACCTAAACCAAAATCTGGTTTTGTTGTTAATTCTGTAATTCTAGTTGCTGGCTCTTTAGCAAAACTACTTTTTTCTTTTGCACCAATATCTCCTAATGCATAAAATGTAAAAGCGGTATTTTTATTATCTGGTGTTGTGGTAAAATAATAGTCTTTACCAGTAGCTAATAAATGTCCATTTGAATAAACACTATAGTTATAGGTGGTTTCAGGTTTTAAATTTGTTATAGCTACTTCGTTAAATTTATTTCCTTCATGAGTTGTTAAGTAGCCTTTAACCACTTTAGGGTTAGTAGTGCCTTTTTCTGTAAACTCTACAAAACAATTTGATGTTATTGCATTTGTTTTCCAGGTAATAATAACAGAGTTGTTTAGTACTTTTTGTAAATATGGTAGACGTATTAATTCGGGTTTTACTCCAAAAGCTTCAATTTTAGTAGTACTAATTTCGGTTGTTTTTTTTTGGTGCGTTACAACTAACAATTGCTAATGCAATTAATAAAATAGATAGTGTTTTTTTTAGGGTATTCATAAATTTTAAGGTTAAGAAAGTCTATTGTATATTTATTTTTTAGTGTCTATATAATCTGGTACATTGTTATTGTTTAGGTCTTTTACACCTTCATTTTTGTCTAGTATTCCGTCGTTATCAGAGTCTGTATCAAGATAGTTCATTATACCATCATTATCTGTATCTATGGCACCTTCAGCTTCATCTGTAATACCATCGCCATCGGCATCACGAACTAAAAGGTTCTTTTTGTTTTTAGCAGAAACTTCAAAAGGTTTAGTTTTAAGTAAAGCAATGCAACCATCGGCTTCTCCTAAATTTCTAATATTTCTTGAAAATTTATGTAATAATGGCTCGTAGATTTCTCGTTCTGTAACCGCTAAATTACGTGTTTCGTTTGGGTCTCTTTCGTAATCGTATAATTCGTAAAAATTATCTTGTCCAGCTTTAATCCACTCGATGTAACGGTATTTCCCCTTAATTCTATAGCCATATCCAATTCCTCGCTGACCTCTATAAACTGTTACTGCTCCAATTTTAACTTGTGCATTGGTATCGTTTAAAATAGGTGTTAGACTTCTTCCTTTTATTAACCTTCCGTCTATGCTGTTTTTGTTTTTAGGTTGCTCAGGAATGTTTAATCCTGCTAATTCGCATAACGTTGGGTAAATATCAATAGTTGATACTGCCGAAAATGTTTCGCCTTTAGCTTTAGGGTTTCTTGGGTCTATAATAATTAATGGCGACGACGATGCGACTTCTAAATTAGAGTGTTTATTCCAACGTCCGTGTTCTCCTAAAAATAAGCCATGGTCTCCCCAAATTACAATAATGGTATTATCGGCAACGCCTAAATCGTTTAGTTTGTCTACAACCATTCCTATTTGTGCATCTACAAAAGACGTACATGCATAATAACCTTGTTTTAATTTTAACTGAAAATCTTCGTTTATTAAACCAGTTTCGGCATTTATGTTTTGCTTCACATCTTTACCATGAGTAGCGTATCTTTTTAAATCGTCACGACCAATTGGCGCATTCTGATTTTCGGCAACTTTAAATGTGTTGTTGTTGTATAAATCCCAATATTTTTTTGGCGCTACAAATGGGTCGTGTGGTTTTTTAAAACCAATAGCCAAAAAAAATGGTTCGTTTTTTTTAGCCACTTGCTCTAATAGTGCAATTCCTTGCTTTCTAATAATGCCATCCACATAAGCATCTTCTGGTAAATCCTTAAAATTTAAAGCCATGTTTTTAACTTTGTGTCCGCCTTTTGGTGCTATATAAGGTAAACTCCAGGAGGCTTCATCATCACCATCTTTATTGAACTCGTCTGCCGATTTTTCTCCAACTGTTCTTGGGTCATGAATTTTCCCTGCTGATGCTGTGATGTAACCGTTATTCTTAAAATATTGAGGTAAAAATGTAACGTTTGGTAACTTTTTTCTAATAGGTTTAAATCCAATAACGCCTGTTTCTTCTGGCATTAAACCAGTAGTTAACACAGCTCTTGAAGGTCCACAAACTGCATATTGCACTTGGTGGTTTCTAAAGGTAACACCTTGTTCTGCTAAAGCATCTATGTTTGGTGTAATGGCTTGCTCATCGCCGTAAGCGCCAAGATTATTTCTTAAATCGTCTATGCAAATTAGAAGAACATTAGGCTTTTTAGATGTGTTTTGTGCTGTTATTGCATTAAACCCTAAAAGTGCTAATGTGTATAGGAAAAGTGTTTTTTTCATAGTGTTTTGGAGTATTGTCTTTAATAGGACTTGAAAATGCCTAAAAGGTTTAATCTTATTTTTTAAAAATGGTATATACAGGAAAATGGTCGCTGTAGCCACCTTTATAGGTTTTACCAACGTAAGTTCTGTATGGCGTTCCTTTATAATCGCCGTCTTGTTGTTTTAAGAAATCGGCATCAAAAATATTAGCCGTTTCAAAACTTAACAAACCCTTTTTTCTATCGAAACAATTGACAGATAAAATCATTTGGTCAAACAAGTTCCAATCGCCATGATAAACGGTTGTTCCTCGGTCTATAGACAATAAGGTATCCATAGGGTTAAACAATTGATTGTCGTTTACCAGACTTTTAATTGCATCACTACTTGGGTCGTCGTTAAAATCGCCCATAATTATAATTTTAGCGTTTGGATTAAGAGCTGTAATATCTTTTACTACTTCCGAAAGTTTGTTAGATACTATCATGCGTTTTTTTACGTTCTCGCTGTTATCACTTCGTCTTGAAGGCCAATGGTTGATTAGAATATCTACTTTTTCACCTAAAAATGTACCATAAACATGAAGTATATCTCTTGTGTAATCTATGCTTCCATCTTCATCAAATAATTCAATGGAATAAATTTTAGAAGATTTTACGGTTAGTTTCTCTGGGTCGTAAAGCATAGCCACATCAATGCCACGTTCGTCTTTAGAATCATAATGCACAAATTTGTAGTTGCTTTCTAATAAGGCTTCAGACTTAACTAAATCACTTAGAACTTGTTTGTTTTCAACTTCAGCTAAACCTACAATTGCAGGCAAACTTTTGGTTTCAGAAAGACCAATTTTAGAAATTGCATATCCAATTTTACTAATTTTATTCTTATAGCGCTTTAAAGTCCAACGTTTTTCGGCTGTTTCTGTGAAATCGCTGTCGTGTTTTAATTCGTCGTTATAAATGTCGAATAGATTTTCAATATTATAAAAAGCAAAACAATAACGTTTTTTGCTTCGGAAGATGTTTAGTTTCAAAGTTAAATTTTTAATAACGTTTAAAAATACAAAATTAAAGTTCTAAGTAATTGATTAACTTAGCAGCATTACAAGAATTTATGTTAGAAAAAAAAGATATAACTTTAGAACGCTGTGTATTAATTGGCGTTATAACTCAAGATCAAAACGAAACTCAATCTACAGAATATTTAGATGAGTTAGAGTTTTTAACTTATACTGCTGGTGGAGAAGTTGTAAAACGTTTCACTCAAAAAATGGAAATGCCTAACCCTAAGACATTTTTAGGAACAGGAAAAATGGAAGATGTACGTCAGTTTATTGAAGCTAACGACATTGGAACTGCTATTTTTGATGATGAATTATCTGCATCCCAACAACGAAATATAGGCGAATTATTACTATGTAAGGTTTTGGATAGAACCAATCTTATTTTAGATATTTTTGCACAACGTGCGCAAACAAGTTATGCAAGAACACAAGTAGAATTAGCACAATGCGAGTATTTACTACCAAGACTTAGAGGTATGTGGACACACCTTGAACGCCAAAAAGGTGGAATTGGTATGCGTGGACCTGGAGAAACAGAAATTGAAACAGATAGACGTATTGTACGTGATAAAATTGCTTTACTAAAATCTAAAATTAAAATTATAGATAAGCAACAGGCTGTACAACGTGGTAATCGTGGTAAAATGGTTAGAGTGGCTTTAGTTGGTTATACCAATGTGGGAAAATCTACCTTAATGAATACGGTTAGTAAGAGTAAAGTATTTGCAGAAAACAAGCTTTTTGCCACTTTAGATACTACGGTTAGAAAAGTGGTTATTCAGAATTTACCTTTTTTATTAAGTGATACGGTTGGGTTTATTAGAAAACTACCAACGCAATTGGTGGATAGTTTTAAAAGTACGTTAGATGAAGTTCGTGAAGCCGATTTATTATTGCATGTTGTAGATATTTCGCATCCTAACTTTGAAGACCATATTGCGTCTGTAAATAAAATTTTAGGCGAAATTAAAGGTGCCGATAAACCAACCATTATGGTGTTTAATAAGATTGATGCTTATGAAGCTGAACCTTTTGATGATACTGATTTAATTGCTGAACGTAAAGGAATTCATTATTCTTTAGAAGAATGGAAGAAAACTTGGATGAATAAAGTTGGTAACAACGCTTTGTTTATTTCAGCATTAAGTAAAGAAAATCTTGAAGACTTTAAAGCACGCGTTTATCAAGAAGTAAGAGATATTCATGTCACACGTTTTCCATACAATCACTTTTTATATCCTGATTACGATTATGCGAATATGAGTAGTACTGAAGGAGAAGAAGAGTAAAGGATATAACTATTTATCATATAAAAAATGCGCTTCAGAAATGAAGCGCATTTTTTATTAAGTTAGTTTTTAAATTAAAACTGGTAATTAAGTCCTAAACCAAAAGCTTGTCTAATTTGGAAACCTTTGTTTGTAATGTTATCATCGTAAATAGCTTGAAATACTAAGTTAGCAGATAAGAATTTGTTAACTGACATTGCTAAATTCATTGTATAATCTATATCTACGTTTTGAGGATCCTCTAAGTAATTAGAGTATAAACCTAAAAGATTTTCCATTGAAACATTTTCCATTAAATTAAACTTATAGTAAGCTCTTGCGGCCACACCAATTTCAAAGCGGGTTGTTTTTCCTGCTTCTGTTCCAAAAGCTCCAGCAAATTCATCGTGAACTAAAATTAATTTAGATGCTGCAGGAGACATGTTTACAAACAAGTTATCAGATTTTTTCCATAACATACCTGGGCCAGCTTGAAAATATACTGGAGAGAAAAAGTGAGAAGTTGTAACTCTTTCTACAGTTGTTCCATTGTCAAAAAAAGCATTACTAGCATCCATTTGAGTAATCATATTGAAATAAGCAGAGTAATACCAGTTTCCTTTTGCTTTTTTACCAGCAATTGAGTTTAGTTCTAAACGGTCATTAACCTTAGTGAAGTTTTCATCACCTTTGTTTTTTTGAATACCATAATTGGCAATTAATTTATTATCCCAAATGTAATCTCCTTTAGCATAGTTCATATCGTAGTTAACTAATATGTTAGCAGATACGTTACTAACTCCACCAAAAGACCACTCGTTATTAAAAGCAGATTGATTAAAAGTTAAAAGAAAATTCCCACCTCTTGTCCAACCTTGTTTCGTTGAGTCTTGAGCTGTGTCCTGTGCATTCATTGAAACTATTCCAATAAATAATGCAAAAATTAAAGTAATTTTTTTCATGATTGTTATTTTTCAGTCGGCAAAATTACTCTAAAAGTTGAGATATAAAATTATTATAAGATGATAAAGTTAATAAATGTGCTGAACGACTTATTTTTTCGATGAAATACGTTTAAAAAGAGGTACTGCAGAACAAGCTTCTCCAAACATTAAAGATTTAGCGACAGGCTTTAAGAGGTTTGTAGCCATAATATATGCGCTAGTTGGTACAGGTTTTTTAGAACAACCTTTAATAATTACAGGCTTATTTTGGTATTTGGTAATGTCTATTTTACTTAATTCTTGGTGGTATAAATTAGTTTCTAACTCTACTAAATTCCCAAAAGAAATGTGTTTTGCATAAGGTTCTAATGCTAAAGAAATAAGCATAAAAGCCCAATCTGCTACAATTGCGTCGTTTGAGCAATATATAGCAACATATTGATCTTGATATTGTGCCCAATTATATGCTTTTATTTGTGATCTAAACTCTTTTTCTCGAAGAATAAATTCGTGTTCTAGCCAATCTTTTATATCTATAGTGTTTCTTTTTCCTTCTTGGTAATAATCTTCCAGATCAAAAACTTCTAAAATACTATTTGCAACGCGATTTACTATTTCTTCAGCCATATTAAACTATATTGTAGTATCTTAAACCTTCGTAATTTTCTTTTGTTTCAATACCTGTTAACACTACTTTTTTAGACTTGCAAAGTGGCGTTATTATTTTTTCATTATGTAGATCTTCATAAGTATTTACATTTATAGCTATTCTATTATTAAGTGTATTAAAAAGGTCTAGTTTACTAACGTTTTCTTTCCAAGTTGACATAATTTTTCCTTCAAATACTTTAGATTTAGAACCACTTCCATATGCCACAAAACCAATAGTTTGATTAGTTAAGTCTGTATCTTGATTGTAGGCCTGTTCTAATAAGCTTGTAAATGCCATAAAAATTGAAGCGGTATACATGTTTCCAATTTTAGAAGATGCTTTTTCGCTGGGTTCGATTTTATTTTTTACAAAGGTTTTATATAAGGTAGATTTTGATGCTTTTTTAAGCCAATCTTTTTTGTTTTCTTCGGAATAATTCCCAATTTCATTAATTAATCTATCGTAAAGATTATTTATTTTAATCCATTTTAACCAATTATCAAAAATAATTCGTCTTCCATGGTAGGAATAAGGTAAATGAAATGCAATCTGATCCCAGTCTAGTAAAAAATTAGTTTCTTTTTGGATGTTAAAATGCTCTAAAGCTTCTGTAATACGATCGTTATAACATTGGTTACTAAATTGTCCGTTAAAAACAGGTTCTTCTTTAAAGACTTGAATGTTTGCTTTTGTTTCCTTCCAAAAGGGAGATATTTTTTCTGTGTTTAAAACTTCTTCAGCTAAATCTTTAATAGCAAAAGTTCGTCTTGGTTTAAAAAAATCACCTTCACTTTTAGTTGCAACGCCAAACACATCATCTATAGTTAAAATTGAGGGATTATGTGTTATTAAAAATGCAACTGCTCCAGCTCCTTGAGTATATTCTCCGGTAGATAATAATTGATATTTAGACACATCTGAAGCTATAACAATAGCTTTTCTGTTTTCATTATTTCTTACCCAATCTAAACAGTTTTGTAAAGCATCTGTAGCGCCAATGCATGCAAAAGTTAAGTCTACAATATCACAATGTTTAAAGCAGCGTTCTCCATAGGTTTTAGTTAATTCTTTTTCTACTGCTTCAACTGCATAGGTTGCAGTTGGTTTTGCAGCATCTAAAGCGCTTTCTGTACCTAAATATATTCTTCCAACTGTGGTTGGATCTAAATTAGTGTCTTTAAAGAGTTTTAATAAAGCGTTTGCAGCAAAACTGGCAGCATCTTCATTAGCATCTGGAATTGCCATTTGCTCCAATCCTAAACCTTTATTTAATTTAGGATAAGGAATATTTCTATAATCGGCTAAATCTTGCATTTCTACGTACAGGTTAGGAACGTAGTATCCAATGGCATTAATACCAACTTTTTTCATTTGGGGGAAATTTAAATTTAAAGCATTCCAAGCTCAAGTTTGGCTTCTTCGCTCATTAAATCTTGTGTCCATGGTGGATCAAAAGTAATTTCTACTTCAGCATCATTCACGTCTTTTAAAGACTTTACTTTTTCTTCAACTTCTCTAGGTAGTGTTTCTGCTACTGGACAATTTGGAGTGGTTAATGTCATTAATATTTTTACATCATAGTCTTCGTTTACAAAAACATCATAAATAAGACCTAATTCGTAAATGTCTACTGGAATTTCAGGATCAAAAATGGTTTTAATTACTTTAACAATTTTTTCACCTAAATCTGCAGTATCTATAGTTGTATCGCTCATTTTTATTTTTTTAAAGTTAAATTCTTTGAATTAATTTAACTGAGATTGGTATGCAATTGCATACATTTTTATTTCCTTTATCATGCTAACTAAACCATTTGCTCTGGTTGCTGATAAATGTTCTTTTAATCCAATTTCATCAATAAAATCTGTATTGGCATCTAAAATTGCTTGAGGACTTTGATTGGAAAACACACGAATTAATATAGCTATAATACCTTTGGTTATTATAGCATCACTATCTGCTGTAAAAACAACGTTAGAATTATCCATTTCGGCGTGAACCCAAACTTTACTTTGGCAACCTTTAATAATGTTTTCTTCAGTTTTAAATTGCTCTTCAATTAAAGGTAAGGTTTTACCTAAATCTATCATATATTGGTAGCGTTCTTCCCAATCTTCAAACATTGAAAATTCGTCTATAATATCTTCTTGTATTTCTTTTATGCTTTGCATTAGGTAACTCTATTTTAAGAATTGGTTACAAAATTAATCAAATACAGTTTAAAGACCTTAATTTTTAGATGGTATTAACGTTATCATTTTTTCTACAATTTCTGCTATGGCTTTATTTGGATTGCCTTGATCAAAAGTTGGAGTAGTTAGTGCTAGTTTAGAATCATTTAAATAAACACTAAAGTTTGTTTGTGCTGCTCCATCATAATGATGTGCTTTTGAAGGCGCTTCTAGATTAGGTAATCCTTTTACATCTATATTAGCTAAAAGAATCATTAATTCTTCCCAATCTTCTTTAGCTGTAGGAAGGACTAAAAGCTCGTGGTTTCTATCTAGTCTATAACTAATATTTTTTTGATTTACTCGTATTAATTTATGGACACCTCTAGAGTTAACTTTATACTCTAACATTTCAATGTTTTTAGATATGGTTTCTACTCTTTTCGATGTCTCTGTTGCGTTTTCGTTTGATATTTTGGATGTTAAATCCTTAGAACTTCCGCAAGCGTTAAAAAATATAGTTGTAAGTATAATTGTAATAATTTTCATGTTGTTTATGTTTTGATTTGTTACTATAATAATACAAATAATAAGCCAAAGTTTAGCTTAACATCATTTTTGCTTTTTTAACACCTGTAATTAAGGCATCTACTTCAGCTTTAGTATTATAAAATGCAAACGAAGCTCTAACTGTTCCAGGAATATTAAAAAACGACATAATGGGTTGTGCACAATGGTGACCAGTTCTAACTGCAATTCCCATTTTATCTAATAAAGTTCCTACATCATATGGATGAATACCTTCTAGGTTAAACGAAATTACAGAGGTCTTTTGCTTAGAGGTTCCGTAGATTTTTAAACCTTCAATTTTTAATAATTCTGAAGTGGCATAGTCTAAAAGCTCATGTTCGTATTTAGATATGTTGTCGAAACCTAAGTCATTCATATAGTCAAGCGCAGCTCCAAAAGCAATTCCACCACAAATGTTTGGAGTTCCAGCTTCAAATTTATGAGGTAAACCAGCATAAGTGGTTTTCTCGAAACTTACAGTTGCAATCATTTCTCCACCACCTTGGTATGGTGGTAGTTTTTCTAGCCATTCCTGTTTTCCGTATAACATTCCAACGCCAGTTGGTCCACAAATTTTATGAGCAGAAGCTACATAAAAATCAACATCTAAAGCTTGAACATCTGGTTTTATATGCGGACAAGCTTGCGCGCCATCTAATAAAACTGCTGCATCAACTTGGTGTGCTTTTTCTATAATAAATTCTATAGGGTTTATAGTTCCTAAAGCATTAGAAATATGATTTACAAAAACTAATTTTGTTTTGCTTGATAGTAATTTTGTGTAGATATCCATGTCCAATTCGCCTTGTAGTGTCATTGGAATTACTTTTAAGACAGTACCTGTTTTTTCGCATAACATTTGCCAAGGCACAATATTACTATGGTGTTCTAAAGCCGATACTATAATCTCGTCCCCTTTTTCTAAAAGCGAAGCAAATCCGTGAGCTACTAAGTTTATACTTTCTGTAGTACCAGCAGTTAAAATAATCTCGTAAGCTTCTTTAGCGTTAAAATGCTTCTGAATAGTTAAACGTGCTTCTTCATATTTATCTGTTGCTTCTTGACTTAAAGTATGAACACCTCTGTGGATATTAGCGTTATAGTTACTGTAATAATCTACAATAACATCTATTACCTGTTGAGGTGTTTGCGATGTTGCTGCGTTATCTAAATAAACTAATGGCTTACCATTAACTTCTCGTTTTAGGATAGGGAAATCTTCTCTAATTTTCTTAATATCTAGCATGTTACAAAGTTAAGGTATGTAAGATTAATTATGAATTATTTAAAAATAAATTTAACTTTTATACAAATGCATTGTAATAAAATGTATATTTGAATTATGTATAGCAAAGAATTAATAAAAGGAACGCTTAGACCAATCATTTTAAAGTTGATTAGTGAAACTGAAAAAATGTATGGTTACGAGATAACGCAAGAAGTTAAAAAATTAACTTCTGGTAAGATTGATATTTCAGAAGGTGCATTATATCCCATTTTACATAAGTTTGAAGCTAATGGCTTATTAACAACCGAAAAGGTTTTTATTGGGAAACGTGTCAGAAAATATTACACTATAACCAATTCTGGTAAAAAGGAAGTGGTTATAATGAGCGATGAGCTAAACGATTTTATTGATACGTTACATTTAATTTTTAATCCTAAACCTATATTAGAATGATACTTTCGGATAAGCAAATAGAATTTATAGACCAAAGCTTAAGTTTTTACGGTATAGAATCTAAATCTTTAAAAGAAGATGTAACAGATCATATTTGTACTTATATAGAAGCTAGAGAAGGATATTTTGAAGATTTATATAAAGAAGCTATAGATGAGTTTGGTGGTTATGTAGCAATTAAAAATATTCAAAATGAAACAAAATTACAGCTTTACTCAGAAAAAATTAAATCACTAAAAAAAATATTATATACTCTTGGCTATTTAACTGCAGGTTTATTTATAATAAGTTACATGTTTAAGTTCGCACATTGGCCATTTGCAAGTTTACTTTTAACTATTTCTGTTGGTTTTTTACTCTTAGTCTTTTTTCCAACGTTTCTCTACTATAATCATAAACAGCAAGTCTACAAAAGTAGTTAGTTTTATAGATTATCCATTTTTATCTAATATAATTAAACCTTTAAATATGAAATATTTATTAAGGTTAGCCTTTTTAGTGCTAACAATTAACGTTAACTCTCAAGTTGATACTCAATTTCAAATAGATGAATTACTTACATCTTATAATATTGAAAATTCTCCCGGATTATCCGTTAGAGTTATTAAAAAAGATGAAGTTGTTTATTCAAAAAGTTTTGGACTTTCTAATTTAGATTATGGAATTAAAAATTCTGATTCTACAATCTATAGTATTGCTTCAATTAGTAAACAGTTTACAGCTGCAGCAGTTTGGTATTTAATAGATCAAGGAAAATTGAGTTTGGAAGATGATATACGTTCTTTTTTTCCTGAAATCCCAAATTATAATGATGTTGTAAAAATTAGACATCTTTTAAACCATTCTAGTGGTATTAGAGGTTATCATACTTTAATGTATTTATCTGGATTTGATTACGATAAAATTTACTACGATAACACTACGGTTTTAGAATTAGCTTGCCAGCAGAAAAACCTGAATAACAAGCCTGGCGATAAAGTTATTTATTCTAATACTAATTATAATATTCTGGCTTTATTAGTTGAAAAGATTTCTGGTACTAATTTAGATGTGTTTTTAAAGACTAATATTCTGAAGCCACTAAAAATGGATCATACTTTTGTGAGAGTTTCTCATGGACCTATTATAAAAAATCGTGCTATTGGTTACCAAAAAAAGGATGATACTTTTATTTACAACGTTACAAACCAATTAAGTTATGGTGCTGGAAGTATGGGTTCTACTGTTTTAGATATATCTAAATGGGCAAATATGTTAAATGGAGAAATTCCAGAATTTATAGGCTTATCTAAATTTTTGCAAACGCAAGAAGTTTTACCAGACCATACCTTAGCAAAATATGCTAGAGGTGTAATGTTAGATACTTATAAAGGTTATAAAACTACTAGTCATAGTGGATTTGGTTTTGGCGGGCAAACACAGTTAATTACAATCCCTGAAGAGAAAATTACGGTTATTATATTTACCAATTTACAATCTATTAATCCTACACCAATATCTTATCAGATTTTAGATATTCTATTACCTCAAAAAGAATCTAAAACTAATACTACTGAAGCTGTTTCAAAAATAACGCATAATTTAAAGTCGTTTGTTGGTGAATTTAAAGAAGTAAATAGCGATATGAGAATGACGTTTACCGTTCAAAACGATACGTTAAAAGCAAAAGGAAGTTTTGGTGAATTTCCTGTGCCACTTATAGCTACAGAGAATAATAAGTTTGTGAGATTAAATAGTCAGAATGTAAAATATGATTTTACTAAAACCAATCAAGCAGATGCAATTATCTATTTTGGTGGCACACCATTTTATTTTAGACGCGCAAATTTTATAAATGCAGAAACTGTTAAAGCTGAAGATTTTATAGGAACATACTATTCCGAAGAATTAAAAACAGCCTACACGTTTAAACTTGAAGAAAATGCTTTGCTATTAAGTTATAAAAACAATCCAAATATTAAATTATTACCAGTGCAGTTAAATGAGTTTGGTAATAATAACAGAACACTTTATAGGTTTAATAAAGATAAATCTATGTTCTTTTTGTCTTGCGATGGAACGGTTAAGGATATTGAGTTTGTTAAGGTTGACTAAATTAACTCCTTAAAATTATAACACACAAAAAAAGCAGTTACTAAAAAAAGTAACTGCTTTATATAATTTATAATTATTTGTGGTTATTAAAGGTCAAACCCAATATTTACACCTAATTTATTTGCTATAAGTTTTGTAATACGTTGTTTTAATTCTGGGATTTTAACAGAGCTTAAAACGTTGTTACTAAACGCATACATTAATAATGCTTTGGCTTCTTTTTCTGGAATACCACGTTGTTTCATGTAAAATAAAGCGCTTTCGTCTAATTGTCCAATAGTACAACCGTGAGAACATTTTACATCGTCTGCAAAAATTTCTAGTTGAGGTTTAGAATTTATAGTGGCTTTATCGCTTGTTAAAATATTGTTGTTAGATTGAAATGCGTTTGTTTTTTGCGCATCTTTTTCTACTAATACTTTTCCGTTAAAAACACCTGTAGAGTTGTCGTTAAAAATACCTTTGTAATCTTGGTGACTTTCGCAATTTGGCTCTATATGGTGAACTAATGTATTGTGATCTACGTGTTGTTTATCTCCAATAATAGTAATTCCTTTCATGGTAGAATCTAAATGCTCACCATTTTGATAGAAATTAAGGTTGTTACGGGTTAATTTTCCACCAAAAGAAAAGGTATGTACAGACGCTAAACTTTCGCGTTTTTGATCTACAAAAGTATTGTCTATTAGAGATGCTTTTTGATTGTCGTTTTGTACTTTATAATAATCTACAATAGCACGTTTGTTAGCAAAAATCTCTGTTACCGAATTGGTTAAAACAGGATTCTCTGTTAAACTTTGGTGACGTTCTATAATTTGTACGTGAGAATTCTCGTCTACTACAATTAAATTTCTTGGCTGTAATAATAGCGCTGCTTCGTTACCGGTAGAGAAATGAATTATTTCTATTGGTCTTGCGACTACTTTGTTTTTTGGAATATGAATGTAGGCGCCTTCTTTAGAAAATGCAGTATTTAAAGATGCTACACTACTTTTTTCTGCTATTTTATTGAAGTAGTTATCTACAATAATTTTATACTTAGGTTTAGTTAAAGCTGAAGACATTAAGCAAACATCTATCCCATCATGTGTAGTTTGAGATAAATGAGAAGAATATTTCCCATCTATAAATACAATTTTATAAGTATCTATATCGTGAAGAAAATACTTTTTAACATCGCTATATTCTATAGCATTTTCATGCTTTGGAAACACACTATAATCGTGTTTTAAAACACTTTTTAATGAGGTATATTTCCAGTCTTCATCTTTCTTAGTAGGAAATCCTTTAGTTTCAAAGTTTTTTATCGCTTCGGTTCTAATATCGTGGATATTTGAATCTATATCGACTTGATTTTCGAATACTAAAAATGAGTTAACTAATTTATCTTTTAAATCCATTATCTTTTAGTTGATAGTCGTTAGTCTTTAGTCGTTAAAATAGACTTGTAACTGCGACTGTTTACTTAGAACTAAACTTATGCGTTTACTTCTCCTTTAATCCAATCGTAACCTTTTGCTTCTAATTCTAAAGCTAAAGATGCATCTCCTGTTTTAACAATTTTACCATCGTGTAAAACGTGTACAAAATCTGGTACGATATAGTCTAATAAACGTTGGTAATGTGTAATTACAACTACAGCATTATCTTTGCTTTTTAACTTGTTTACACCATTAGACACAATACGTAACGCATCAATATCTAAACCAGAATCAGTCTCATCTAAAATGGCTAATTTTGGTTCTAACATAGCTAATTGAAAAATTTCGTTACGTTTCTTTTCTCCTCCAGAAAATCCTTCGTTTAAAGAACGTGATAAAAACTTACGGTCTATTTCTAAAAGTGCTGCTTTTTCTTTAATCATCTTTAACATTACGTTAGCAGGCATATCTTCTAAGCCTTTTGCTTTACGTGTTTCGTTAATAGCTGTTTTAATAAAGTTAGTTACAGAAACTCCAGGGATTTCTACAGGATATTGAAACGATAAAAACACACCTTTGTGAGCGCGTTCTTCTGGCGCTAATTCAGCAATATCTTCATTTTCAAGAACGATTTCACCTTCAGTCACTTCGTATTCTTCTTTTCCAGCAATTACAGAAGCTAACGTACTTTTTCCAGCACCATTTGGTCCCATTATAGCATGAACTTCTCCTGCTTTAATTTCTAGATTAATACCTTTTAAGATAGATTTACCATCTATGTTAGCGTGTAAATTTTTAATTTTTAACATTGTAATGTGTTTATGTTGAAAAGGTAATTAACCTTATTTTCCAATTTTAATAACTTCGTTTTCTTTTGGGTTTAATGCCTTAACGCTAATAATTTTAGCAATGTTAACATTATAATCCCAGCCTTCAGTTCCTTCAGTTTTTGGTTCAATAGTTCCTCTAACTCTAACTTTAACCATATCTGTATCTTCTTTTTGAAATGGTTTAGCTTGGTTAGCTAATTCTTGAGTTTGCTTATTTATAATTACGCCAAAAACGCCCGTTTGTGTTTGTAAAACTGCTGCATCTGCATAATAAATGAAATCACCTTCTATAAGGGTTAATCCATCATTAGCATCTGTTGTTTCAACAGTTTTTATTGATGTTTCTTCTTTTTTATTATCGTTTTTACAAGCTATAATACTTAATGCAATTGCTATAGTGTAAAGTATGTTTTTCATTGTTTTAAGTGTTTTAAACATAATTTAATAATTATTTTATCCTACAGAACCTTCTAAGCTAATTTCTAGAAGTTTTTGTGCTTCTACTGCAAACTCCATTGGTAATTTATTTAGTACCTCTTTACTAAAGCCGTTAACAATTAAAGCTATTGCTTTTTCAGTATCAATACCACGTTGGTTACAGTAAAAAATTTGGTCTTCCCCAATTTTACTAGTAGTTGCTTCGTGTTCTATTATAGCTGTTTTGTTTTTTGCTTCTATATATGGAAATGTATGTGCACCACAATCGTTACCCATTAGTAAACTATCACACTGTGAGAAGTTACGAGCGTTTTCTGCTCTAGAGTTTATTTGAACTAAGCCTCTATACGAGTTTTGAGATTTTCCTGCTGAAATTCCTTTAGAAATAATAGTAGACTTCGTATTTTTTCCTAAATGAATCATTTTTGTTCCTGTGTCTGCTTGTTGGTGATTGTTTGTTACTGCAATCGAATAAAATTCGCCTACGGAATTATCACCTTTTAAAATACAACTAGGATATTTCCATGTTACTGCAGATCCTGTTTCTACTTGTGTCCAAGATATTTTTGCATTTTTCTCGCAAATACCACGTTTAGTTACAAAATTATAAACACCACCTTTTCCTTCAGCATTTCCTGGATACCAGTTTTGCACTGTTGAGTATTTAATTTCTGCATCGTCTAAAGCAATTAGTTCTACAACTGCTGCGTGTAATTGATTTTCATCTCTACTTGGCGCTGTACATCCTTCTAAATAGCTTACATAACTACCTTCGTCTGCAACTAAAAGTGTTCTTTCAAATTGACCCGTTCCAGCTTGATTAATTCTAAAATAAGTAGATAATTCCATTGGGCATTTTACCCCTTTTGGAATGTAACAGAAAGAACCATCACTAAATACGGCACTATTTAATGCTGCATAGAAATTATCCGTTGTTGGAACAACAGTTCCTAAATATTTTTTAACTAATTCTGGATGTTCTTGTATGGCTTCAGAAATTGGCATAAAAATAATACCTTTTTCTCCTAATGTTTTCTTGAAAGTTGTTGCTACAGAAACTGAATCTACTACAATATCCATTGCAATATTGTTCATTTTCTTTTGCTCGTCCACAGAAATTCCTAATTTCTTGTACATAGCCAGTAGATCAGGATCTACATCGTCCAAGGTTTTATTAGGGTCTACAGATTTTGGTGCCGAATAATAAGCGATTGCTTGAAAATCTGGTTTTTGATAATTTACATTTGCCCAATCTGGCTCTGTCATTTCTTTCCAAACTCTAAAAGCTTCTAAACGCCAATCTGTCATCCATTGTGGCTCATCCTTTTTCTTAGAGATGGCACGAACAATATCTTCGTTTAAACCAATAGGAAAAGTATCAGATTCTATATCTGTATAAAAACCATACTCGTATTCTTTGGTTTTCAATTCTTCTCTAAGATCGTCTTCAGTATATTTTGACATAAAATTCTTTTAATTGAAAGATTTAAATATTAAAAAATTTAATAAACCTCACTCTTATTTAAATATTTTATAAAATTTGAAAGTTGTTTTGACATTTCAAGACATTGTGTTTTCAAACTTAAATAATCTTCTTTATTAATTTGCTCTAATCTTGCCATTACAGATAATATATTTCTGCATTCGCCACAAGATCCTTTAGCGATATATAAAAATTTAACAAACTGTTTATTAGATTGTAGTTCAAATCCTTCAGATATATTATTTGAAATGGATAAGGCTGCTCTTTCTAGTTGATTTAAAATATTATAGTTAATTTTATTTTTCTCATTTAATTTAAATATTTGAACTGTAAATTCAAATGAGATTTTATAAACTTCCAAGTCTTCAAAAGTTTTCATATTAACTTAAATTTTAATCATTCAGTTTTTTAATGTTTTAATTTATTTATAACGAAAAAGATTCTCCGCAACCACAAGTTCTGTTAGCATTTGGATTGTTAAAAACGAAACCTGTTCCGTTTAATCCACCAGAGAAGTCTAATGTTGTTCCTATTAGGTATAGAAAACTTTTTTTGTCAACAATGATTTTTACATTATTATCTTCAAAAATCTTATCGTCTTCTTCTTTGGTTTTGTCAAATTTTAAATCGTAAGACAAACCCGAACAACCACCACTTTTAACACTAACACGAACATAATGTTGTGTAGCATCAAAGCCATCATCATTCATAAGTTCAACGACTTTTTTCTTAGCTGTGTCTGAAACTTTTATCATAGTTTTTCAATTAGAATTAATCTAAATAAAGTGCAAATATACAATATAAGTCCCTTTTTTTAAACGAACCTAACATTAAATTAACGTATACTACAATAAGTGTTTTCTATTAGTTTTGAAACTGAGGATTGTTTACAAATTCTGTATCCGAAAGTGTTAGTAAAAAGGCTTTTAAATTGGCTTTATCTTGTATGGATAATTGTACGCCACCTTGATCTACTTTTTTCATTAGTGGGTCTATGGTTGATGAATTTTGTAATCCTTCGCTGTAGTGATTTATAACATCATCTATGGTAGCAAAACGTCCGTCATGCATATAAGGCGCAGTGTATTCTAGGTTTCTAATAGATGGCGACTTAAATTTACCATTATCATTTGGGTCTCCTGTAAATTGTCCTAAACCTAAATCTGTAAATGTAGCATCTAAACCATTATTATGAAATTTGTTATCTGTCCAAAGCGGATTGTTTGGATTGCCATGACAATGAAAACAGTCTCCACGTTCTTCATTCATAAAAATATCTAACCCATCTAATTCTTGTGGTGTTAATGTTTCTTGTCCAAGACTGTATCTGTCAAATTTAGAATTCCCCGAAATTAAAGTACGTTCAAATTGTGCGATAGCTTGGGTAACTAAAGTTTTTGTTATAGTAGAAGTTTTGAATGCTTTTTGGAAAAGGTTTGGGTATTCTGCGTGGTTTTGAAGTCTTTCTTCAACAATGTTCCAACTTAAATTACCTAATTCATTAGCTTGTATTACTGGTTCTAACGCTTGTTGTTCTAAACTAAATTTATGCCCATCCCAGAAGAATTTCTCGTCAAAATTCCAAGCTAAATTGAATAAAGGCATTGAATGTCTTGTTCCAATTTGTCCATTTATACCTTCGCTAAAAACGTTACTATCAGAAAAGGCTTCTTGAGGATTATGGCAACTTGCACAAGATACAGAGTTGTCTGACGAAAGTATAGTGTCAAAAAATAATTTTTGTCCTAAAGTTACACCTTCAATAGTTAGTTTGTTATTTGCAGGAACTAGAGGTGGAATTAATTTTTGTTCAAATAATTCTGGTATCTGTAACGCGTATGGTATAGGTTCATAAGTGTCATGTTCAGTTTCTTTACTAGAGCAAGAAACTAAAATAATAACACATAAAAAACTTAATATTTTCATTTTACTGATAAGTTACATCACCAATACTAAAGACAGATTGTACATTTTCTTGCATCATTTTTTGGGCATTATAATTAGGCATTAATGGTGTGTCTAATACGTTTAAATCCCATGTGTTAGGGTTTTTAAACAACTCTGCAATATCAAAATTTAATTGAATGGTTGTATTTTGTTCTACAAAAATTTCATTTGGTAATTCTATCGTTGCAAAATTTTGTTCAAAAACACCATCGCTTACTTTTGCTGTTCCGTTGTGAAAATTAAAAGGTGAAGAAGAAGCAGTATCTACGTTATAAAATCCATCAAATTGAAGGAAATGATATCCGCCACCTAACATATCTGGCCAGTTCCAACTTGCAGTGTTTAGTTCTGGATATTCTCCTAAGTTATCCACTTCATTAAAGCCCCAAACTAATTTTAATGTATAGGTTCCAGTAGGTATTGCAAGGTTTCCATTAAATTTATAAGTGTTTATGTCTGATAAATCTGTTAAATTATAGTCTTTTAATATGTAACTAAATCCTGAGGTGTTAACTAATTCTATTCTAGAAATTAGATATCTTATTCTGTCTATATTTAGCATTTCTCCATTAGCATTAGTAAGGTTTAACGCATTATAATTATCTACATTTATTGCTGTGTCATCAAAAGTATGGTTTAGCTTAAAGATCACTTCAGCTTGCGTAGAAATATTGTCGTCTAGGTCTTCTCCGCAACTATAAAATATAGTGGTTAATAAAAATAGGGCTAATATTTTTTTCATTTTTATTTAATTTTAAGGACTAATAGGTCTGTAAACCCTTTATTATTATTTAGGTCTATATCATTACTTGTAGTTTCTCCTACACAAATTATAGTACCATTATTTAGTTGTACACTATCATATATCAAATCTTCACTGCTACCTCCGGCAGATTTTGTCCATAGAACATCTCCACTTTCGTTTATTTCGGAAATAAAGGCATCGTTCTGTCCATTATTACTTGTTATATCTCCATCTAAACTCCTAGAAGCACCAGAAATTATGTATCCATTAGAGCTTTGTTTTATACTGTAAGCAATATCAAAACCAGTGCCTCCAATTGTTTTTTCCCAAAGTAATTCACCAAAAGGAGAGATTTTAATTAACCACATGTCGGATCCTCCAATGTTATTTGATATGTCAATATTATTACTTCTTGTATTTCCAATAATTAAAAAATTTCCATCTGTGGTATTAACGATGCCTCTTGCTTCGTCAATTTCTGTTCCGCCAAAATTTTTCTCCCAAAGTAGTAGTCCAGAATTTGAAATTGAAACTACCCAATAATCGTAAGATCCTTTGTTGTTGGTTATGTCTACATCATTACTGTCTGAAGCTCCTACTAATATAAAATTTCCGTTTGAGGTTTGGGTGATTCCGTAAGGATCATCAGATAAATTTCCGCCAAAATATTTTGTCCATTCTTGGTTTCCATTAGTGTCTAGTTTTATCGCCCAATAATCTCCACCTGCATGTTCTATAAAATAGCCTTTACTGTTTCCTTCTCCTGCAGAAGCAGATACGTCTAAAACTCCAGAAATTAAATAACCTTGATCTTGTGTTTGTATTATAGAATAAGCTCGATCCGACCCTGAAAAACCGAACGATTTTTCCCATTCAATATTTCCTAGAAAGTCTAGTTTTGAAATCCAAAAATCTTGATTTCCGTTGTTTACTGAGATGTCATTATCGTTACTAGATCCATAACCAGTAATTGCAAATCCACCATCTTGAGTGGCGACAATATCGTTACCTCTATCGTCTAAAGTTCCACCATAGGTTTTAGACCATTGTAATTCATTTAAGTTATTAAATTTTAATAACCAAAAGTCAAAACTATCTTCAGTTTTATCTGTAATATCACCATCTATAGATTGTGTATAGCCTAAGATTGCATATCCGCCATCTGGAGTAGATACAACCGATTGGCCACTTTCATTTTTTTGTCCTCCAAAATTTTGAGCAAAACCTAAGTCGCCATCAATTGATGTTTTTACTTGTTGGTCATCATCATTTTTACAACCAACAAGTAGTACGCTTAATAATACTGTAAGTTTTAGGAGGAATTTCATTTTAATTATTTTTTCTAACTATAAATAATCCTTTTTCAATGTCTCCCATAAGTATATTTCCGCTAGAAAAATAAGGGTAAATACTCCAAACACCATTAAAATTAGCACTATCGCTAGACGGAAATGTATCAAAGAAATGAGTTTCGTTTAATGCATTTGATGTTGCTGAAATATTGTCTATGTTTAATATTCTCATTCCTGCTCTATAATTTGCTAAATAATATTCATTTCCTTTTACATAACCATTATGATCTATAGCTCTTGTAGTTCCAGAATGGTTTGATGAAAGTGTTGGGTTGTCTAAGTCTGAAAAATCGAATATTAAAGTTTTTGTATTGAATCCGAAATTTATTTCATCTACTTCATCTCCTAGAATAAAAAAGCGATGATCTTCTGTAAACCATCCTTGGTGTGCATATGCGGTTTGTGGGTATGTAAAGTCGCTAATAGGTATTACATTGTTTTTGTCAGTTACATCTAGGATAACAACTTTGTCGGTATTTCCATTACTACCAACATAAATTTCTTTTCCTATATAGTCTTGGTCTGGGCCATTATATGTAATTACTTGAGCATCATGAGAATATCCGCCAGCTGTGTAGTCTCCTAAAAGTGTTGGGTTTGTTGGGGAAGATATATCAATAAAAATTGGTCCTCCGCCATTTGTAGAGCCACAACCTACAAGGTATGCTACAGCTTCAGATTCGTTAATTACAACATTGTGACAACTTCCAACACCTGTGTACAATGCGTCTTGTGTAAATACCTGTGGCGGATTAGTTACGTTTCTTAATTTTGTTAAGTCAAAAACTTGCATTCCATGAGAACCAGCATTGTCTGCTACTATAAAAGCATGGTTGTTGTATGTTTTAACATCTCTCCAAGAGCTAGATCCTGCAGACGAATTTAAACGTCCCAAATATATTGGGTTAATTGGATTGGTAACATCTACAAAAGCAGTTGTATTAGATAAAGCTATTAATGCATATTCTCTACCTGTTGTTGGGTCAGTCCAACCCCAAATATCACTACCTTCTGCTCCAGTTCCTCCAGATAGTATATTGGTATCAATGTTAGCCATTAAATCTAATCCATCACATGGGTAAACTCCAGCCATTCCATTACTACAAGGCGATAATGGCGTTAAAGAATTATCACAATCATCTCCAATACCATCGTTATCATTATCTATTTGGTCCGGATTATATACACTTGGACAATTATCAATAATATTTAAAATACCATCTGCATCCATATCATCATCACAAACATCTCCAATACCATCATTATCCATATCAGATTGATCTGTATTTGATGTGTTGGGGCAATTATCTATACTGTTTTCAACTCCATCACCATCTATGTCTGTACTTGCGGCTTGAGATATACAATCATCATCATTTTTACATGAACTTATTGTAGTCGTAATGCTTATTACTATTATAAAAAGAAGTAGATATTTTTTCATTTTGAAGTTGTTCTAAAATTAATTTTTTTATTGATTTGAATGTTAAATTACACTTAATATACAGTTTTTGATATATTTAGATTGTTAATTTTAAGGGTTTTAGTTTGTTTTTCCTTTTTTAAACTAAGAGTCTTACATGAATTTTAATTTAAATAAGGGTGAATGCTTCGCGAAAAAATATTATTGTATTGTTGAATTTGAGAAAAAATACTATTTAGTAGACAAAACAGGATTAAAATAAAGTTTAATTTTTTAGTAAATATTATGGTTTTAGATATTAAACGGCGAATAAAACTAGTAATAACTTTTTCATTTTAGCCTACAATTAGTTTTTTAGTCACTTGATTATTAATTTTCACTAAATATACGCCTTTTGAAAAACTTATTGTATTAATATTATAAGATTTAGTGTTTAAGCCTTCTTTTTTTAACACGAGTTGTCCTAGTAAATCATATATTGAAACAGACTTTAATATTAAGTTAGATTTGATAGAAAAATAAGATTTAGCTGGATTTGGGCTTAAACTAATACTGCTTTCAATATTAGCACCTACTGTGCCAAGCGTGTTACTTTTTCTTACAACAAATAAGCCGCGTTCAATATCGCTAATTATAATATTCCCACTTGAAAAATAAGGGTAAACACTCCAAGTTCCATTAAATTGAGCAGAATTACTAGCTGGATAAGTATCAAAATAGCCTATTTCTGTCATAGGGCTTAAAGATGGATTATCTATATTAGATATATCTAAAACACGTAATCCAGCTCTATAATTAGCTAAGAAAAATTTATCACCTTTAACATATCCATTATGATCTATTGCTCTTTCCGGACCAAAATATAAGCGTGTTAGATTAGCGTTTGCAGCACTGTCAAAATCTATGTCTAAATCTGTAAAGTCAAAAATTAATGTTTTTGTATTGAATCCAAATCCTTGCTCGTCGGTTTCATCTCCCATAATGAAATATTTTTGGTCTTCAGTAAACCAACCTTGGTGTGCATATCTTGTTTGAGGATAAGTGAATTCGTTAATCGAAATTACATTATTTTTATCTGTTACATCTAAAATAACAATCTTATCAGTATTTCCATTACTACCTATATAAATTTGTCTTCCTGTAATTCCGTTTGCAGGATCATAATAATCTGTATCTGGACCAGTATAAGTTACAACCTGAGCATCATGAGAATATCCACCAGTTGTATAATCGCTAATAAAGTTGGCAGTTGGATTTGTTTCTGTAGATCCAGGAGAAAATTCAGATAAATCTATAAAAATTGGCCCTCCTCCATTTGTAGAGCTACAACCAACAAGGTAAGCTGTGGCTTCACTGTCGTTAATTACAATATTATGACAGCTTCCTACACCTGTATAAACAGAATCGGCTGTAAAAGTCTCGTTAACTGGTGTTTCAGTTCTTAACCTTTTTAAATCAAAAACCTGCATCCCATGATTTCCAACATTATCCGCAACAATAAATGCAAAATTATTATAAACTTTTACATCTCTCCAATAGTTGTTTCCAGCATTAGAATCTAATCGTCCAATAAAAACTGGATTAATTGGATTTGTTATATTAACAAAGGCTGTGCTATTAGTTAATGCAATTATTGCATATTCATTTCCATTTAATGGATCTGTCCAGCCCCAAATGTCACTACCTTCAGGGTTTCCATTTGTATTTGCTAATACTGATACTGGAATGTTTGATAATAAGTCGTAGTCATTACAAGGGTATATGCCTCCAGCTAAATTATTAGTGCATTCCTGCATTTGTGAGAAAGAAAAAAAAGGGAATAGAAATAATAAATAAAGTAATTTTTTTGTTTTCATATGGACGGATTTGGCGATATGTCACCAAACATATAAAATTATTATGATATTCGTAAATAATTATTGTTAAAATACTCGACATTGTTGTTTTGTCGATAAAAACAAGCTTTTAAACAAGCTTGTTTTTTGCTAAAGATTTCTTAATTTTGCAGCATGATAGAAGATAAAAATCAACAACGTACAGACTTGAATACTTTAGGTGAATTCGGCCTTATAGAACACTTAACCAAAAACTTTGAAATTACTCATAAATCAACAGTTAAAGGAATTGGAGATGATGCAGCTGTTTTAAATTTTGGTAAAAAACAAGTGGTTGTTTCAACAGATATGTTGGTTGAAGGTGTGCATTTTGATTTAAGCTACATGCCTTTAAAACATTTAGGTTACAAAGCTGTTGTGGTAAATCTATCAGATGTGTTTGCAATGAATGCAAACGCAACACAAATAACAGTTTCTATTGCTATGTCTAATCGGTTTCCTTTAGAAGCAATTGAAGAACTATACGCAGGAATTGAAACTGCAGCAAAAATTTATAATATAGATGTTGTTGGTGGCGATACAACTTCTTCTACAACAGGATTATTGATTTCAATTACAGCTTTAGGCGAAGTTGAAGAAAAAGATGTAGTTTACAGAAGTGGCGCAAAACCAAACGACTTATTAGTGGTTTCTGGAGATGTTGGCGCAGCGTATTTAGGACTTCAAGTTTTAGAACGTGAAAAGGAAGTCTTTAAAGTAAATCCTCAAAATCAGCCAGATTTAGATGCTTATACATATATAATTGAGCGCCAATTAAAACCTGAAGCTAGAAAAGATATTGTTTCTCTGTTGAAGGATTTAAAGGTGAAACCAACAAGTATGATAGATATTAGTGATGGTTTATCTTCTGAAATTCTTCACTTGTGTAAACAAAGTAATGTAGGTTGCGATTTATATGAAGATAAAATTCCATTAGATCCACAAGTTATTTCTACTGCTGAAGAATTTAACATGGATAGCACAACTATTGCTTTAAATGGTGGCGAAGATTACGAGTTGTTAATGACAATTTCTCAGGAGGATTTCCCTAAAATTAAAGCCAATCCTAATTTAACTGTTATTGGATATATGACTGAAGCTGAAAGAGGAAAACACTTAGTAACAAGAGGAGAAACTAAAATAGAACTAAAAGCGCAAGGTTGGAAAAACTTTGAAGCTGAAAATTAATTTATAAATTGAAGTAAAGCCGATTTTAAATCGGCTAAAGCTTCTATTTGGCTCATGTGTCCGCCTTTTAAAAGTTTAAAGTCACTATTTGTTTCTTTAGCTATTTCAATTAAACGTTCCGAATCTAAAACAGGATCGTTCTGACCTATAATTATTAGCTTTTTTATATTCAAATTTTTAAAGAATTCAATGTTGTTTGGTCTTAACTTCATGCCTTCTTGTGCCGAAATATAACCTTGAACTGGTGTTTTTAAAGCTTCGGTTTGAAGCGCTTCAATTTGGGTAGAATATTGTGCTCTATTAGCTTCAAAAAACAGATTGCTAATAGACATTTTTACTAAAGCTTCATAATGTACTTTGGCATTTTTAATAGCACGATTTCTAAGTAAGATTCGTGCTTTATTATCGTTTTCTGGAGTAGAATTCATTAAGCATAAACCTTCAATTCTATCTAAATCCATTTCAGCTAAAGCTAAAGCAATATAACCACCAAGCGAATGTCCAATCACTTGATAGTTATCAAGATTTAATGTGTTTACAACTTCTAAAACAGCTTCGGCAAAATCTTTCATGGTATGAATGTAACTTAAGCAATCCGATTTTCCATGACCTAAAATATCTATAGAAATCACTTGATTGTTACGCGCTAAATCTGGAATTACATCAGTCCACATGTTACTGTTTTCTAAAAAACCATGAAGTAAAATTATCGGTTTTCCTTCGCCAATTACGTTATAAAATAGTTTTGCTCCTTTGTGCTCTACGATCATTTTTATGCTATATTCGGCTAAGATAAATTCATAAAATGAATAAAACTAAAGAAATATTAATTACCAGTTTTGCATTGTTTTCAATGTTTTTTGGTGCTGGTAATTTAATTTTACCACCATTTTTAGGTGTTCAAGCAGGAGATAATTGGTGGATGGTCACTTTAGGTTTTGTGGCTACTGCCGTAATAATTCCAATTCTAGCTATTTTGGCTCATGCAAAAATTCAAGGCACTTTATGGGATTTTGCTAAAAAAGTGTCGCCATTATTTGCTACTATTTATTGTTTTATAATCTATATTATTTGTGTGTTGTTACCTGCGCCAAGAACAGCAAGTGTCACGCATGAAATGTCTATTCAACCTTATTTTGGAACTAGTAGCTTGCTAACAAGTCTAATTTATTTTGGTTTAGTCTTGTTGTTTGTCTTAAATCGTTCAAGAATACTAAGCGTTATGGGGCGATTTTTAACTCCAATTATTGTACTTATTTTATTAGCAATAATCTGTTTAGGAATAATAAACTCTACAGATATTATAAATCCGTCTACATTTAAAACACCATTTGTTTCAGGTGTTTTAGAAGGTTATCAAACGTTTGATGCTATTGGTGGCGCTGTAATTGGTGGCGTAATTGTAATTTCTTTAAAGCTGAAAGGTTTTACGTCTTTTGATGCTAAAAAGGAGTTGATAATAAAATCAGGTTTAATAGCTGGTTTTGGGTTGCTAATTATTTATGCAGGTTTAATTGCAATAGGTGCTTTTTATAATGCTGAAATTTCTAATGAAGCTTCAAGAATTGAGATTTTAAACCAATTAAGTACTAAAACTTTAGGTAGTATTGGAACTGCATTTTTAAGTGTTTTGGTGGGTTTGGCGTGTTTTACAACCGCAGTAGGCATAGTTACTGGTGTATCGGATTATTTTAAAGGTTTCTTTAACGATTCGCAATTGGTGTATCAAATTGTGGCAGTGGTAAGTTGTGTTTTTGGTGTTTTAATTGGACAGTTTAATGTGGATTTTATAATCACTATTGCCATTCCTGTTTTAATGATTATCTATCCAGTAACCATTGTTTTAATTGTCTTAAATGTGTTGTCAGACAAAGTAACATCAGTTTTAGTTTTTAAATGGGTTGTTGCAGTTGCTATATTATTTAGTCTTCCAGATGCGTTTCCTTTTGCAGAAGAAAATACGTCTTTTTTAGCTAATTGTATTAAAAGTATTCCACTTGTAGAACACCAATTAGCATGGGTTTTACCATCGTTAGCTGTTTTTGTTTTGGTTAATTTAAAAGAAAAACTAACTTAATTTATTACACAATTCTAAAAGTTTCAAGGTTGTTTTCCAATTTCTTGTGGTGGCACCAACTTGTAAATTCTTCTCAAAGAAATTTGTGGAAAGTTTCGTTTCATGATATTTCTTCTTTAAACACAAATAAACGGTTTTATCTTCAATAGAAAATAAATCGGGTTTAAAAGTGTCTGCAGAAATTTGGTCAATATCCAATTGCTGAGGTTGTTCTTTTAAAAACGTAACATGTAGTTTAGTTATGTCTTCTTCAGCTTTAAAAGGATTGTGTTCTATAACTTTTAAAAGTTCTTCTTTACTTCTCACAATTACAGGGACATCATGTCCAAAATGTGATTTAATAAGCGCTTCTAATTTAAGTTCTAAAACCGAATTCTCTTCATCTGTATTAAAAACCACATTACCACTTTGTATGTAGGTCGCCACATTTTTCAAGAAGCCATTTTTTTCAAGAAGTTGTTTTAAATCGGCCATTAAAATCTTACGATGTCCGCCAACATTTATACCTCTAAGAATTGCTGTTTTTATGTCCATTGTAATATAATTATCAAGAAATCTAAGCATAATATAAAGTAAATCCTGCAATGTAGTGTTAAGAAATCACTCCTTTTCCGACCAAAGCGAAAACCAAACTCAGTATGGCACTTCAAAATATAGAAACCTATAATTATAAAGACTTGTTTTCTTTAGAAATAGTTAATTTTGATAACGCTTGTACGGTTCACAAACCCGAACAAATAGATTTGTATTCTATTTATTGGATTAAAAACGGAAAAGGCACGTATAACATAGATTTTAAGCAGTTTAGTTTTACCGAAAATGTGTTGTTTTTTTTATCTCCAGGACAAGTGTTTTCTATTGAAAATGAAGATATCCAAGAAGCCTATAAAATCACGTTTTCAAAAGATTTTTATTGCATCCAAACCCACGATAAAGAAGTCGCTTGTAATGGCGTTTTATTCAATAATGTGTACGAAACACCTTTTGTAAAACCCTGTAAAAAAGATACTCAAAAATTAGCACAAATTCTGGAATATTTAATCGAAGAATTCAAGCTAGAACAAACTGCGCAATACGATATGTTGCAAAGCTATTTAAAGCAATTTATTGTGTCTGCGGTTCGCATTCAAAAAGAGCATTATCCCGTAAAAACCGAAGTCGATAATAAGCTTTTTAAAGATTTTAGCACTTTGGTTGAGCAGAATTTTAAAACTCTACATTCGGTAACTGATTATGCCAATCGATTGGGTTTATCGCCTAAATCTTTAACTAAAAGTTTCATGAAATCTGGCGTGTCTTCACCAAGCGATTTCATTAAAAACCGACTTATCACAGAAGCCAAGCGCTACCTAATATACACGGATAATCCCGTAAAACACATTGCTTACAGCTTGGGATTTAATGACTCGGCTTACTTTACACGTTTTTTCAAAAAGGCAACATCGGTTTCGCCTTTACAATTTCGTAAAAATTATTAAATCTACTTTTTTTGGCGTGACCAGATCCTGAAAAAAGTCAGGATACAGGTCAGGCTTTCAGCAGTCGCTTTTTAATAGTAGAAAAAACTATTTAAAGAGCTCCAACAATGCATCAATCCTTCACGCAAATTCAGCATAAATTTATAATTCCGTGTTAAGTCCAACACTAAGGAACTTTTGTCCATTTTTAAAGGCAAGTTCCTGTTGCATCTTTGCACCATAATTAAAACAGAAGTATTATGAACACGCAGACATCACTATTTAATTTAATAGAAATATTTACAAAAGCTAAAACAAAATTTTCAAAAATAATAAGCAAAAAAGAACATTGCGAAAGAGAGCAATTGCACGATTTTTATTGCGACACACAAAACAATTATTAACACACAATTCAACTTAAAAAAATAAAATTATGAGCACATTTAACGTACCAACAAGAAACGAAGTATCAGAAAATAACCAAGCTATTTTCGATCAATTAGAAAAAGGATTAGGATTTGTACCAAACTTATATGCCACTTTTGCGCATAGTGAAACAGCTTTAGGTAACTTCTTAGGTTTAGCTAATGCTAAAACTTTATTTAGCACAAAAGAGAAAGAAGTTATCAATTTAGCAGTAAGCCAAATTAACGAATGTGAATACTGTTTAGCTGCGCACACAGCAATTGCAGGAATGAATGGTTTTACAGAAGATCAAATTTTAGAACTACGTACTGGAGAAGCATCTTTTGATTCTAAGTTAGACACTTTAGCAAAATTAGCGGCAAACATGACTATTAATAGAGGCGCAACAAGTCCAGAAACATTAGAGGCGTTTTTTAATGCCGGTTATACTAAAGCGCATGCAGTAGAAGCAGTGACTTTAGTAGGGGAAATTACTATTACTAACTATTTACACAGAACAACAGAAGTTGCTGTGGATTTCCCAGAGGCTAAAGAATTAGCTTAATAATTACACGAAACAATCAAACAATTAATAACACATAAAATTTTAAAAAGATGAAAAAAGTATTAGCTATTTTAGTATTTACATTAGTAACAGTATTTAATGTAAACGCACAAGACAAGATGAAAAATTCAGCTGTAAAAACGGTAGAATTAGAACAGACTAAAGGAGAATTCACTCAGAAATCTCTAACCTTAAAAGAAGGTACTTATATTTTTAATGTGACCAACACAAATGCGGCTCCTGAAGTTGGATTGGTTTTAATTGAAGCAGGAAAAGATGGTTCGGATGCTAAAAACCACATTGCAGATGCGTATGTGTCTCAAATGGTAAAGCACGGGAAAACAGAATCCTCCAAAGCAGTAACTTTAAAAAAGGGAACTTACACGTATTTTTGTCCATTCAATAAAACACCAGAATATACGTTGACAGTTGAGTAAACTACTGTCTGTTCGAGCCTTTCGACTGCGCTCAAGACTGGCTAAGTCGAGAACTAAAAGAACAAAAAAAGACGAACCATATGGTTCGTCTTTTTTTTATTATATAATTATTGAATACTATTTATTCATAATATCTTCAATCTCCTCAATTTCAATAGGAATATTACGCATTAAGTTAAATGGTTCTCCTGATTTCTGAATCACAACATCATCTTCTAAACGAATTCCGAAACCTTCATCTGGAATATAAATACCAGGTTCTACGGTAAATACCATGTTTTCTTGCATTGGCTCAGTTAAAATACCATAATCATGCGTGTCTAATCCCATATGGTGAGACGTTCCATGCATAAAGTACTTTTTGTAAGCAGGCCAATCTGGATTTTCATTTTGCACATCTGCTTTATCTAATAAACCTAACCCTAAAAGTTCACTGGTCATTAATTTACCAACTTCTACATGATAATCTGCCCAAATTGTTCCTGGAACAAGCATTTTTGTAGCATCATTTTTAACACGATTAACTGCATTGTAAACTGCTTTTTGTCTATCGTTATAACGTCCAGAAACAGGAATAGTTCTTGTCATGTCACTAGCGTAATTAGCATACGTTGCACCAGCATCAATTAGTATTAAATCGCCAGCTTTACATTCTTGATTGTTTTCAATGTAATGTAGTACGTTTGCGTTATTTCCAGAAGCTATAATTGGTGTGTAAGCAAAACCATCTGAACGATTATTTAAAAATTCGTGCATAAATTCTGCTTCCAAGTTATATTCAAAAACACCAGGTTTTGTAAAATCTAAAACACGTCTAAATCCTTTTTCTGTAATTGTACATGCTTTTTGTAATAAATCTAATTCTATTTGGTCTTTAACCGAACGTAAACGTTGTAAGATTGGGTTGGATTTAGCTACGCTATGTGCAGGATATTTGTTTTTAATCCATTTTGTAAAACGGTCTTCACGTGTTTCTGTTTCTACGTTTGCTCTGTAATGTTCGTTAGTGTTTATGTAAATGGTTTCGGCTTGTGTCATCATTTCAAATAACACTTTTTCCATATCTTTTAACCAATACACGGTTTTAATACCGCTAGTTGCAAAAGCCGCTTCTTTGGTTAATTTTTCACCTTCCCAAATGGCAATATGCTCGTTAGTTTCTTTTAAAAATAAAACTTCTCTGTTTTTAGGATTAGGACAATCTGGAAATAAAACTAAAATACTTTCTTCTTGGTCAACACCACTTAAATAAAAAATATCTCTGTGCTGATTAAAAGGCAAAGTACTATCTGCACTTACTGGATAAATATCGTTTGAGTTAAAAAACGCAATGCCTTTTGGCTTCATTTTAGCCGCAAAGTTTTTACGATTTTTTATAAATAATTTTGAGTCTATTCTGTCGTATTTCATAATGTATTTTTGAAGGTTTTCATTAAAATGAAAATCCAATTAATGTCGTCTTTCAAAAATACTAAAACTTATAAACTCTTTTCAAGCCAAATGGCGTTAATTTATATGTTTACGTATTCTACTCATGTTTCTTGTGGAAATACCTAGGTAAGACGCTAAATATCTAAGTGGTACTTGTTGTAGTAATTTAGGCTCATTTTCTAAGAGTTTGTTGTAGCGTTCTTCCGCAGAAAGTGTTAGTAAATCAATTCTATGGTCGTCTATTAAATAGATTTGAGATTCTATTAAATTGAAATAAAATTTTTGAAATGCTTTATTGTTTTGTAGAAGATTTCCAAAATCTGTACTATTAATGACCCATAATTTACAATCACTAATGGCTTTAATGTGTTTTCTTGATACTGTTTTTTTAGTAAAACTTTTTAAAGCTGACGTACATGAGTTTTTTAATCCTAAATACGTAGTTTTTTCTTCGCCTAGAATAGAAATGGCATGTTGTAAAATACCTGATTCTATGAAACAAAACCATTTACAAACCAGACCTTCTTCAACTAAAAAAGCATTTTTTTTAAGTTCTAAAAGTTTAAAATACGCTAAGATATCATCAATTTCAGTAGATAAATTACTGTCGTTTATAATTGTGGTTAGGTATTGTTTTAGTTGGTCTTGATTGGTCACTTAAATAATATTTAGAATAAAGATAATCCTTTATGTTGTAAACCAAAAATGACTTTAAAGCATTTGAAACAAACGTTTCAAATGCTTTAAAGTCATTAATTATAACTTAAAAAACGTTTAATTAAGAACGTCTTCTTCTTGGGTTATCTCTTCGTTGGTCGTTATTACTTGGTCTTTGTCTTTTTGGTTTTCCGTTGCCGCTTGGTCTTCCAGAATTTCCGCCATTTCCTTTTTTCTTCTTTTGTGTAGAAGCAGATTTTGGTGGTGCAGTATCTGTAGGTTCGTAACCTTCAATAATCTCAGTTTTTAATCGTTCACCTAAAACTTTTTCAATCGCTTTTTGGTAATCGGTTTCTTCGCTACAAACTAAAGAAATTGCTTCTCCTTTTGCACCAGCACGACCAGTTCTACCAATTCTATGCACGTAATCTTCTGGAACATTTGGTAGCTCAAAGTTAATAACGTGTGGTAATAATGGAATATCTAAACCACGTGCCGCAATATCTGTAGCTACTAAGGCTTTAATTTTATTTTCTTTAAAATAAGATAAGGCTTTTGTTCTAGCGCCTTGACTTTTATTTCCGTGTATAGCTGCAGCACTAATCTTGGCTTTGTTAAGCTTTTCGGTTAGTTTGTTTGCACCATGTTTTGTACGTGTAAAAATTAAAATCTGACTCCAATTACCATCTTTTATTAAGTTGGTTAATACTTCAGTTTTTTTACCTTTATCAACGTTGTAAACTTTCTGCGTAATGGTTTCTGTTGCAGTGTTTTCTGGTGTAGCTTCAACCGAAACTGGATTGTTTAAAATTGTATGTGCTAAAGCTTTAATATCTTTAGAAAACGTTGCCGAAAACATTAAGTTTTGGCGTTCCTTAGGAATAAGAGAGATTACTTTATTAATATCTCTTAAAAACCCCATGTCTAACATTCTATCTGCTTCATCTAAAACAAATATTTTAACGCGTTTAAGAGATAAAGCACCTTGGCTTTCTAAATCTAATAAACGTCCAGGTGTTGCTACTAAAACATCAACACCTCTGCGTAACGTAGTTATTTGTGCTTTGGCTTTTACACCACCAAAAATCACGGTACTTTTAATATCTAAATGCACACTATATTCTCTAACGTTTTCATAAACTTGAGCAGCAAGTTCACGTGTTGGTGTTAAAATTAGTGCGCGAATTGGTCTTTTTCCTTCTTTCTTAGTGGCTGCTAAATCGTGTAATAAAGGTAATGTAAAACCTGCTGTTTTACCAGTTCCGGTCTGTGCAGAAGCTAATATATCTTTACCTTGTAATATGTGTGGAATTGCTTTTTCTTGTATTGGAGAAGGCGTAGTGTAACCCTTTTCTCTAATGGCTTTCAAAATGTTTTCTGATAAGCCTAAATCTTCAAATGTCATAAATCGTGTTTCAGAAACCTAAAATTAGGCTCCTATAATAATGCACAAAAGTACGTTTAATTAAATTAAGCGTAGGTTTTTATGGATTTATACTGCTTTCTAGGTAATAGTTTTCTATTTTTAAGCTGAATTTTATTCGTTTTAAAACATAACTAGACCTTTTTTTATGAAAACTAAATACATCATCATCTTATTTTTTAGTATGGTTTTTTCAGCTGAAGCTCAGCAAGATTATCTTAAACTTCAAGACCTTAAAGAAACATCTTTAGTTAAAAACATCACGTTTGAAAACATTGGACCAACTGTTATGAGTGGTCGTGTTGTAGATGTAGATGTTAATCCAAATAATCCAACAGAGTTTTACGTGGGTTATGCTTCTGGTGGCGTTTGGTATACTAAAAATAATGGAAGTAGTTTTGAGCCAATTTTGGATAATTTCTCAACACAAAACATAGGCGATATTGCAGTACATTGGGAATCTAAAACCATATATGTGGGAACAGGAGAATGTAATAGTTCTCGTTCTAGTTATGCAGGAATTGGTTTATTAAAAAGTGTAGATAATGGTAAAACTTGGGAACATTTAGGTTTACCAGATTCGCATCATATTGGTCGTGTTTTAGTAAACCCTAATAATGTAAACGACGTTGTAGTTGGAGTTTTAGGTCATTTATACACGCCAAATCAAGAGCGTGGAATTTATAAAACCTTAGATGGCGGAAAAACATGGACACAAACCTTATATATTAATGACGTGTCAGGTATTATAGATGTTCAGTTTGCACCAGGAAATTTTAATGTAATGTATGCGGCGTCTTGGACTAAAGATAGAAAAGCGTGGAATTTTAATGGAAACGGAGAAAATTCTTTAATATATAAGAGTATAAATGCAGGAGAAACTTGGGAATTAATTTCAACTAAAAAAAGTGGTTTCCCAACTGGAAATGGTGTTGGTAGAATTGGTTTGGCTGTTTTTAACGAAAATGTAGTTTACGCATTACACGATAATCAAGCAAGAAGAACAGAATCTTCAAAAACAGAAGAAACTAACGGTTTACAAAAAGAGGAATTTAAAACCATGAGTGTTGAAACCTTCTTAAAGTTAGACGATAAAAAGTTAAATGGTTATTTAAAAATGAATGGTTTTCAGGAAAAATATCGTGCCGAAAACGTTAAGCAAATGGTAAGAAGCGGAAACGTAAAACCTATTGACCTAGCGCGTTATTTAGAAGATGCTAATTCTATGTTATTTGATACGCCTGTTATTGGAGCCGAAGTTTTTAAAACCACAAATGGAGGAACTAATTGGGGAAAAACACACAACGATTATTTAGACGATTTATATTATAGTTACGGTTATTATTTTGGAGAAATTAGAGTGGATTTACAAAACGAAAATAACATTTACGTTATGGGCGTACCTATTTTAAAATCTAAAGATGCCGGAAAAACATTTGAATCTATTAGCCGAGAAAATGTCCATGCAGACCATCAAGCGTTATGGGTGAATCCAAAAATGGAAGGTCATTTAATAAACGGAAACGATGGTGGATTAAACATGAGTTACGATGATGGCGAAACATGGGAAAAGCTAAACGTGAATCCTGTTGGACAATTTTATACCGTAAACGTGGATAATCAAATGCCGTATAATGTGTATGGTGGATTACAAGATAATGGCGTTTGGGTTGGTGCAAATAATGCTAAAATGAACAAAAGATGGCAACAATCTGGTCAAAACCCTTTTGAGAGTATTATGGGCGGAGACGGCATGCAAATTCAAATAGATAGTCGTAATTCTAATTTGGTTTACACTGGTTATCAGTTTGGAAACTATTACAGAATTAATAGAAATGCAGATAAGCAAACTTACATTCAACCAAAACATGATTTAGGCGAAAATCCTTACAGATTTAATTGGCAAACACCAATATTATTGTCTTCTCATAACCAAGATATTTATATTTAGGAGGAAATAAATTAATGCGCTCTTTAAATCAAGGAGACGATTGGGAAGCAATTTCAGAAGATTTAACCAAAGGTGGAAAAAAAGGAAATGTGGCTTTTGGAACATTAACTACTATTAGCGAATCGCCTTTTCAGTTTGGTTTAATTTACACGGGAAGCGATGATGGTTTAATTCAAGTCACTAAAAATGCTGGTGCAAATTGGGATGTGGTTTCTACTAATTTACCACAAGACTTATGGATTACAAGAGTTATTGCTTCGCAACATAAAAAAGAACGTGTTTACGCCACGTTAAATGGTTATAGAAATGACGATTTTAAGTCTTACGTTTATATGTCCGACGATTACGGACAAAATTGGACGTTAATAAATGCAGGAATTGCAAATGCTCCTGTGAATGTGATTAAAGAAGATTTTAATAACGAAAATGTATTGTATTTAGGAACAGATAATGCTGCATACGTTAGTTTTAATAAAGGCGAAAAATGGCAAATTTTTAAAGATATTCCTGCGGTTGCTGTTCATGATTTAGTAATACATGAAGAAAGTGGTGACTTGCTTTTAGGAACACACGGAAGAAGTATTTATAAAACTAATATTAAGTCTTTTGAAGACGTCTCAGATTCATTTTTAAACAAAGATATTGTTGTTTTTGAAGTAGATGCTCTACGTTATTCAAAAAATTGGGGAAGTTCTTGGAGTAAATGGTTAAAACCTTACGAGCCAAGTGTAGCTATTTCTGTATATTCAAATAAAAATCAAAAATTAGACATCGAAATCCTTTCGGAAGATAAAGTTTTAGAAACTATTTCATATCAATTTGAAAAAGGGTTTAATACCATTTCTTATGATTTAACGTTAAATGAGAAGAGTAGAAAATCATTCTTAAAGAAGAATACAAGTATAGATATTCCTGAAGCTAAAAACGGTAAGTATTATTTACCAAAAGGCGATTATTTAATTAGAATAGGTAAGAATATCCAAGAATTAGAAATTAAGTAATTATGAAAAAAATAGCAATAATTTTAGGTGTTTTTGCATTCTTTGGATGCAGTAACGATAATGATGATGTACAAAACTTAATTACAGGTCCAAATTTAATAATAAAACTAAAATTTGATCCAGATCAAGAACGACTTAATAATTTAGGAAACCCATCAGTAGTAGCTAATGGTAATGCAGCACAATCCCCAGAAATAGTTAAAATGAGTGCTAATTATATAGAGTTAGCACCAACATCTACAACAGCACTTGGTCAAGGAGATGTTGTTTTTAAAGGTGAAGAAACCAATGCTGGAGGCGATTTAGCAATAGATTTTCAGCAAGCAAAATTTGCAGGAAATAATGAAGTGTTTTTAACTATTCCTTTGGACGAAGTGTCTTCGGGTAATTATAAATGGGTAAGAGTTTCTTTAGCTTACCAAGAAGGAAATATAAATTTGTTAGCCAATGGACTAGATTTAGAAGGTACTTTGGCAAGTTTTGTAGGTTATAATAATTACATCACTAATTTTGATTTAAACGGAAATAATTTCTCAGTTAACGATGATAAATTACAAGGGTTTTGGGCTTTTGAAACTCAAGGATTTACAAGTCAAGGTCAAGCTCCAGAAGGTGCAACTACAGTACCAAATCCATTGTTTAATTCGTCACCTGTTCCAGAAGGTTCTTGTGTTGTAACTGGCGAATTTGAAAACGATTTTATCTTAACAGGAACAGAAACCCAAGATGTAACTGTGGTGTTGTCTTTTTCTACAAACAATAGTTTTGAGTGGACAGAAGTTAACGCAGATGGAAAATACGAGCCTAATGCAGGAGAACAAGTTGTAGATATGGGATTAAGAGGTTTAATTCCTTCTGTAGAGTAATAATTAATTTAAAAGTTAAACAAAACCGCTTATTAATTAAACCCATTCTAAATAAGCTTATAATTAATTGTTAATATTTGTTATAGTAGGCTTTCCGTCTTATCTTTGTTAGACAAACAATTAACTATAAAATAATGAGCGGAATTTTAAATTCTTCAATAGGAAGAAAGTTTGCTATGGCACTTTCAGCACTCTTTCTAATGGTTTTCTTACTTCAGCATTTCTCAATTAACTTACTTTCTGTGTTTAGTCCAGACACTTTTAATGAAGTTTCTCACTTTATGGGAACATTTTGGGTAATTCAGTATGTAATGCAACCAGTATTAATCTTTGGAGTGATGTTTCACTTTATCATGGGATTTGTATTAGAAATTAGAAACAGAAATGCAAGACAAGTAAGCTATGCTAAAAACAATGGTGCAGCAAATTCTACTTGGATGAGTCGTAACATGATTTACAGCGGATTAGCAATTTTAGCTTTTATAGCACTTCATTTTTATGATTTTTGGTTACCAGAAATATCAACAAAATTTATTGATGGTGATATGACTGGTTTAAATGCAGCTGGAGAATATAGATATTTTGAAGAGCTACAACATAAATTTGTTGATGCTTGGAGAGTTGTTCTTTATGTAATTGCATTCATCTTTTTAGCATTACACTTATTACATGGTTTTGATTCAGCATTTCAATCTGTTGGAGCAAATAATAAATACACAAAAGGATTAAAAGGATTTAGTAAAATTTATGCTATTGGTATTCCAGTAGGATTCATTTTTATTGCACTTTATCATTTTTTTAATCATTAAAACATTAGAGATATTATGGCATTAGATTCTAAAATACCTCAAGGTCCAATTGCAGACAAATGGACTAATTATAAAAATAAAATTGATCTTGTTAATCCAGCTAACAAACGTAACATAGATGTTATAGTTGTAGGTACAGGTTTGGCAGGTGGATCTGCAGCAGCAACGCTTGCAGAGTTAGGATATAACGTAAAAGCATTTTGTTTTCAGGATTCTCCAAGACGTGCGCATTCAATTGCTGCCCAAGGAGGAATCAACGCAGCAAAAAATTACCAAGGAGATGGAGATTCTACTTACCGTTTGTTTTACGATACTGTAAAAGGTGGAGATTATCGTTCTCGTGAAGCTAACGTATATCGTTTAGCTGAGGTTTCTACTAATATTATTGACCAATGTGTGGCTCAAGGTGTTCCTTTTGCACGTGAATATGGTGGATTGTTAGATAACCGTTCTTTTGGTGGTGTATTAGTATCAAGAACTTTTTACGCTGCAGGTCAAACAGGACAACAATTATTGTTAGGAGCATATTCTGCAATGAACCGCCAAATTGGACGTGGAAAAATAAAAATGTACAACCGTCACGAAATGTTAGACGTTGTAAAAGTTGATGGAAAAGCAAGAGGAATTATTACTCGTAACTTAATCAATGGAGAAATAGAAAGACATTCAGCTCACGCAGTAGTTTTAGGAACAGGTGGATATGGTAACGTATTCTTCTTATCTACAAACGCTATGGGATCTAATGTTACTGCAGCATGGAAAGCACACAAACGTGGTGCTTATTTTGCAAATCCATGTTACACACAAATTCATCCAACATGTATCCCAGTTTCTGGAGATCATCAGTCTAAATTAACATTGATGTCTGAGTCTTTACGTAATGATGGACGTATTTGGGTTCCTAAGAAAAAAGAAGATGTAGAGGCAATTAGAAGTAAAACTTTAAAGCCAGTACAGATTGCAGAAGAAGATAGAGATTACTATTTAGAACGTCGTTATCCTGCATTTGGTAATTTAGTACCAAGAGATGTAGCGTCTCGTGCAGCAAAGGAACGTTGTGATGCTGGTTATGGTGTCAATGCCACAGGTGAAGCTGTTTATTTAGACTTTGCGTCTGCAATTATTCGTTACGGTAAAGAGCAAGCAACGGTTAAAGGTTTAGACACTAACGATGAGGCTTTAGTTAAAAAATTAGGACAAGAAGTTATAAAAAATAAATACGGGAATTTATTCCAAATGTATTATAAGATTGTAGATGAAGATCCTTACAATACTCCAATGATGATTTATCCAGCAGTTCACTACACTATGGGTGGAGTTTGGGTTGATTATAACTTAATGACTACAGTACCAGGTTTATATGCTATAGGTGAAGCTAATTTCTCTGATCACGGAGCAAACAGACTTGGAGCTTCGGCTTTAATGCAAGGTTTAGCCGATGGTTACTTTGTGTTACCTTATACTATTGGAGATTATTTATCTGATGATATTAGAACAGGACCAATTTCAACTGAAAGTAAAGAGTTTGTTGAAGCTGAAGCTGAAGTTAGAAAAAACATAGATCATCTAATTAATAATAACGGTACTCATTCTGTAGATTATTTCCACAAACGTTTAGGTAAAATTATGTGGAATAAATGTGGAATGGCTAGAAATGCTGAAGACTTAAAATCTGCAATAACAGAAATTTCGGAGCTAAGAGCAGAATTCTGGAAAGATGTTCGAGTTCCTGGAACTGCTAACGAATTTAACGAAGAACTAGCAAAAGCTGGTAGAGTTGCAGATTTCTTAGAATTAGGAGAATTGTTTGCTAAAGATGCTTTACAACGTGAAGAATCTGCTGGTGGACATTTTAGAGATGAATATCAAACTCCAGAAGGAGAAGCAATGCGTAGAAAAGAATTTCAATATGTATCTGCTTGGGAATATAAAGGAGAACCAAAGGATGCTATACTTCATAAAGAAGAATTAGCTTATGAAAATATTGAAGTAAAAGAAAGAAGTTACAAATAAAGAAAAGCTATGAATTTAACGTTAAAAATTTGGCGCCAAAAAGACGCTAACGATAAAGGTAAAATGGTTGATTATAAAATCAGCGATGTTTCACCAGATATGTCTTTTCTTGAAATGTTAGACGTTCTAAATAACGAACTAATAGAAAAAGGAGATGCACCTGTGTCTTTTGATCATGACTGTCGTGAAGGAATTTGTGGTTCTTGTTCATTATATATTAATGGAGAAGCTCATGGTCCTGATCGTTTAATTACAACGTGTCAGTTGCACATGCGTACTTTTAAGGATGGCGAAACAATTACAATAGAACCATGGAGAGCAACCGCATTTCCAGTAGTAAAAGATTTAGTTGTTGACCGTTCTGCTTTTGATCGTATTCAACATGCAGGTGGATTTATTTCTGTAAATACGTCTGGTAATACTATAGATGCTAATGCAATTCCAGTAAACAAACAAGATGCAGACGACGCTTTTAGCGCAGCAACTTGTATTGGTTGCGGAGCTTGTGTGGCAAGTTGTAAAAACTCATCGGCTATGTTATTTGTTGGAGCAAAAGTATCTCAATTTGCATTATTACCACAAGGTAAAATTGAAGCTACAGATCGTGTTCTAAACATGGTAAAACAAATGGACGAAGAAGGTTTTGGTAACTGTACAAATACAGGAGCTTGTGAGGTAGAATGTCCAAAAGGAATTTCTTTAGAAAACATTGCTCGTATGAATAGAGAATATTTAGCAGCTAGCTTAAAAGGATAAATTAAAAATTATTACATGATTAAAAGCCAAACATATTTTGTTTGGCTTTTTTTTGTATCTTATTTCGGTGATTAGAATACATATATTATTTCTTTTTTTATTTGGTTTTATAGTTTCTTTAGAAGCTCAGTCGGATAGGGTAATTCTTTCAGGTCAAGTTGTAGACAGTAGTTTTTTGCCAATACCTTATGCTGCAGTTTCAATAAATAAAACTAATATAGGTTTAGATAACTAATGGTGTTTATAAATTAGAAAATACTCATCTTAACTCGGTTTACCTTTATAGAAAAAATAAGGATAATAAATTAGTTTTAAGTTATCATAATAGAGAATGGAAAACAATAGAGCTGCTTGACAGTAATCAAATAAAACTTATAGGAAAAGATGTAAAAGAAATTAATTTATCATACATACATGAAGTATTTGTTTTAAATATTGAATCGGATAAAACAAAAATACAGATGAAATTCTATAGTGGATTTAGTAATGATATGGGAGATTTAAAAGTACCTTATAATGAATTGTTTTGGACAAATTTTATTGTGTCAGCAGTAACAGAATTTTATAAAAATAATATTAAAGCATTAGAGGATATATTTAAAGTTCCAATATCAAATCAGTTTAAGAATTCAAATTAAATTAGAGGTTTATTTGATTAAAATTAAATTAATTATATATATTTAAGAGTTATTGTAAAAATATGATTAAAAAAAACTATTTATCTTCGTTATTTGTCATTTTATCATTTATGATTATCTCTTGTTCGGAAAATGAGGTAAGTGAAAGTTATATTCCAGCGGTATCTCCAGTAAATTATAATTTAGATGCTTTCCCATATAATCAATTATCAGATTATAATTTTTTTGAAGGCAATTTAGAAAATCAAAGTCCTGTTTTAGGGGTTATTCCATACAAGCCAATTTCTACACTTTTTACAGATTATGCTAAGAAAAAGCGATTTATATGGATGCCAAATAATACATCTGCAAATTTTATTTCAGACCATGAAATTTTAGACTTTCCTGTAGGAACAATTATAATTAAAACATTTTATTATAATAATGTTTTACCTTCTAACACAACTAAAATAATTGAAACAAGATTATTAATTAAGAAGGTATCGGGTTGGATTTTTTCAGATTATGTATGGAATAATGAACAGACCGAAGCTGTTTTAGATAATTCAGGTAGTAATGTAAATATTGATTTTTTGGAACAAGGAATCCAAAAATCTACAAATTATAGAATTCCATCACAATCGGAATGCTTAACCTGTCATAAAAAAAGTAACATAGCAATTCCAATAGGAGTAAAACCCCAAAATCTAAATTCTAATTATACTTATAATTCAGAAGGAAGTTTAAATCAATTACAAAAGCTTATTAACGAAGGTTATTTAAATAATGTGGATTATACTAATGTTAATTCAGTGGTAGATTGGAAGGATCTTTCTCAACCGTTACAATTAAGAGCAAGATCTTATTTAGATATCAATTGTGCACATTGTCATTCAGATAACTCTCATTGTTCCTACAGGCCAATAAGATTATCTTTTAATGATACAGAAAATTCCGATGATAATATTGGGATTTGTGTGGTTCCAGATGAAGATGTTAATAGTGTTTTGACTCATGTAGTCTCTCCGGGAAGACCAGAGAGGTCAGTTTTATCTTACAGAATGAACTCTACAGAAGAAAGTGTTAAAATGCCTCTTATAGGTAGAAATTTAGTCGATGAGCAAGCGGTAAGCTTAATTAATGAATGGATAGATGAACTAACACAAGTTTGTGATTAAATTAAAGGCAATAAAATTATGAGAAAAATTACTTTATTGATAGTATTACTTTTTAATATAATAATTTATGCACAAGATACTTGTAGTAATCCTTTAGCTATAACAGCGGGTTTACAAACAATTAGCTCTATAGATGGAGCAGAAGGAGTTACTTTAGTTTGTGCAGGAGCTGGAAATGCAACAAATGCGGAATGGTATATATATACTCCTACAGATGATTATACGGTTACTGTTACAACAGATTTAGTAGCTAATAACGGAAGAGATACTAGGTTTCAAGTATATACAGGTACATGTGGCTCATTTGTTTGTCATTCAGGAGATGATGACTCTGGTTCGGGATTTTTATCTGTAGCCACATTTAATGTGGTAAGTGGAATAACTTATTATATAGCATTTGATAATGTTTGGGAATCTAATGGTTTTGATTTTGAATTAATAGAAGCGCCATATGTAGCACCTTTACTTTCTTTTGTTACTACACCAATTGCTGCTTCTGGAAACTATAGAAATTGTATAGTAGATATGAATGGTGATTACTTAGACGATGTAGTTTCAATAAGTGCAACAAACATAAATATTAATTTTCAACAAGGAACTGGAGTTTTTGATGTTCAAGATTTTACAACTACAAATGCAGATTATTTGCCAAGTTGGAGTATAGCAGCCGGAGATATAGACGATAATGGATTTAACGATTTAATGTATGGTTCTGGTAGTGGAGTTACTTTTATGAAAGCCAATTCAGACGGTTCTGGATATATAGAAACCTCTATGCCAGAATATGTGTTTTCTCAAAGAACCAATTTTGTAGATATTAATAACGATGGGAATTTGGATGCGTTTGTTTGTCACGATGTTGGTCCAAATCAATTTTATATAAATGATGGTTTAGGTAATCTAACACATAACCAAGGAGGATTAGGAGATTCTCCAAGTGGTGGGAATTATGCGTCTTTATGGACAGACTATGATAATGATGGGGATTTGGACTTATTTATATCTAAGTGTAATGGTGGCGGAGCAGAAGCATCTGCTAGATTTAATCAACTTCATCAAAATGATGGACTTGGAAATTATTCAGATGTAAGCGTAGCGTCAGGTTTGTACGATCCCGTCCAAACGTGGTCTTCTGCTTGGGGTGACTATGATAACGATGGTTGGATGGATGTTTTTGTTGGAGCAAGTTCTTTTGTAGATGGGGCACACAAATTAATGCATAATAATCAAGACGGAACATTTACAGATATTACTACTGGTAGTGGAATAGATACATTTACAGATACTGGAATAGAACATATTACTCACGATTTTAATAATGATGGATTCCTAGATGTTTTTACAGCAGGAAATAAAATTTTAATTAATAATCAAGATTTAACATTTACAGCAACAGATGTTGGTTTTTCAGTTGGAGCAGTAGGCGATTTAAATAACGACGGATTCTTAGATGTTTTTAATAGTAATGGAAATTGGTATAGAAATGAAGGAAATAATAATAATTGGATTAAAATAAACACAGTAGGAGATGTAAATAATCCTACTGGAAGTAATTTAAATGGTATAGGAGCAAGAATAGAGATACAGAGTGCTTTGGGAACTCAAATTAGAGAAGTTAGATCTGGAGAAGGATTTAGACATATGAGTTCTCTTACAACACATTTTGGATTAGGCTTAGACAATACTATTACACAACTTACAATTACATGGCCTTCGGGAATTGTTGATGTTTTTACAAATCCAACTATAAATAGTACATTAACTGTTGTTGAAGGAGCATCATTAAGTTTAGAAGATTTCTCTAAAGATGATTTAGTTCTTTATCCTATTCCATCAAAAGATTACATCTTTTTCAAAAACTTTAAATTAAATACCTCTAAGGTTATAATCCATAGTTTAACTGGACAACGTATGTTTAATTTTAAAACAGAAGAAAACAAGATAAATATCTCTAATTTGCAATCAGGAATTTATCTTTTAACGTTGCAATCAGGAACAAAATTATATCAGCAAAAAATTATAAAAAAGTAATCTTGTTTATTATAATGTAACTTGTATATGCGTAGATTTGTATTATAACAATAATGTGTCTACTTTAGAAGTTGTAATAAGTTAACATTTAAAATAATGACAAGATTTTATTTAATTATATTTCTAACCACATTTATGGTTTCGTGTAAGTCTGATAGTAACGATTTTGTAGACGATCCAGTAGAATACCCTGAATTTTTAGCCTATATAAATGCTACAGTAGACGGCGAAATTATAAAAACTGAAATCCCGTTTTTTGGAGATTCGGATTATGAGGCCAATATAAATTATACGGAACAAACTGATAATACGAGTTCTTGTATAAATTTAAAATACGAACCTGGTCTAAATCCTATACAAGATTTAACACTACCTAAATTTAACGTTGGCTTTGTTGGTTTTTTAGATGAAACCACTCAAAATTGTAACGACGAATTATCTGTTTTTGATACTTTACTAGAGGAAAATACATTTAATTATACACAAGATGCTAATGGGCAAGGCGTAAGCATTAAATATTTTGAAACAAGTAATGGAACTGGCTTGGTGTACACGTCTTATGGATCACAAGATAATACTGCAAGTTTTGAAATTATAGAAGTAGAGATTCTAGATTGTGAACCAAAAAGATGTGTAAATGTATATGGTACATTTACTGCAACCTTATATAATGCTTCAAATTCCTCAGAAACAATAGTTATTAATAATGGAACTTTTAAATTAAAAGTAGAAAGTTTTAATTAGAATCCTCATGAAAAATTTTTTAAGCATAGTAGTGTTACTACTAATAGTATCTTGTGGTACAACTAAAAATTCTAAGACCAATAAACCTCTAGAAGTTAATACAACTGTAGTTAACTATAGTTTCAATACAGATACCTTAATAAAGAACATAAAAACATTATCAGATAATAATTATTCTGGAAGAAGAACGGGAACCGTTGGCGCTTTTAAAGCAAAAAAATATATTTTAGACGCTTTTACACGTCACCAAGTTTTACCGCTTTTTGAAACATTTGAGCAGCCTTTTACATTTGATACAAGAGGAGAAACGTACAATGCAACCAATATAATTGGGTTTATAAAAGGAACCTCTAGTAATATAAAATGTATTGTTATTTCTGCTCATTATGATCATGAAGGTATAAAAAATGGTAAAATTTATAATGGCGCAGATGATAATGCATCTGGGACATCTGCACTTATAGCTTTTGCTGAATATTTTAAAAAGAATCCACCAAAAAACAATGTTATTTTAGCAGCTTTTGATGGCGAAGAACTTGGGTTAAAAGGCGCGTACTATTTTGTTAATAATCTAATAATTCCAAAAGAAAACATTATAGTTAACCTAAACATGGATATGATTAGTAGAAGTGAAGACAACGAGTTGTTTGCAGTAGGAACAAGATATAACGAAACATTTAAGAATATAGTTTCAAATTATAGCCAAGTAGGACAAGTACAATTAGTAAGAGCACATGAAGGTTTAACGCAAGATCAAAACTGGACCTATTCTAGTGATCATGCGGCTTTTTTTAAAGAAGACATTCCTTTTATTTATTTTGGAGTAAAAGATCATGAAGATTATCATAAACCTACAGACGATTTTGATAAAATACATCAAGAGTTTTATAAAAATGCAGTTCAAACTATTTTCAATATTTTCAATAAAATAGATCAACTTTAAGCTATTTTTACCCCTAAATTATTTTTTTAATAAATGTCCCAATCATTAATCTATTACCAACAAAATTTAGAACAATTAAATCTTAAATATTCTAAAATAAAAAAAGAGTTATTAGCATTAAGTACCGCTAGAGTTTTAGTGTTTTTATTAACTTGTATTGGATTGTATTTTACTTATAATACAATAAGTGTTTCACTTGGTATTGGTTTACTAGGTGTTACTTCTTTTCTATATTTATTGCATAGATATACTAGTTTAAAAGATTTAAGAAATTATAAAAAAGCTTTAATTACAATAACTAAAGACGAAGTTAGACAAGCTAGTGGCGATTTTTATTATAAAGATCAAGGTTTAGAATTTCAAGCCTCAAATCATGCCTATTGTTTAGATATAGATTTATTTGGAAGAGGTTCTTTTTTTCAGAATTTAGATAGAACACAAACTAAAGAAGGGAAACTACATTTAGCAAAATTATTAAAAGATAATAATATTGTTGATATAAACAAAAGACAAGAATTAATTCAAGAATTATCAATAAAAACTACATTTAGACAGCATTATCAAGCCACAGCAAGTTTAATAGAAACCGAAGCTAAAATACCATCCATTTTAAAATGGATTACTAATTACATGTCTTTTTTACCTAGTTATAGTGTTTATTTATCATATGGATTTTCGGCTATAACATTAGTTTTATTAGTCTTGTCTATCCTTTCCATTTTACCTGCAGCTTATATTGGTTACTGGTTGTTAATTGGTTTAGGTTTGTCTGGTAGATATGTAAAGAAAATATCGTTATTATCTGGGCATACTTCAAAAATAAAAGACACTTTTAGACAGTACGCAACGTTATTAGATGCTATAGAACAAGAATCTTTTTCTTCAGAAATTCTTATTAAAAAGCAATCAGAAATTAATAATAAAGACGAAAAAGCATCTGCTATTTTTAAGCAGTTTTCTAAACATTTAGACGCTTTAGACAATAGAAATAATCTAATAGGTGCCATTTTTGGAAATGGTTATTTTCTGTTGGATATTAAAAATGCGTATTTAATAGAGCAATGGATTAAGAAAAACCATAATGTTATAGAAAACTGGTTTAATGTTGTAGCGTTTTTTGATGCTTACCAGAGTTTAGGAACCTATGCTTTTAATAACGAGACTTTAATTTTCCCTGAAATAACTAATTCTACTACAACTATAAAAGCATCGGATTTAGGTCATCCATTATTAAATGCAGAAAAAAGAGTTTCTAGTGATGTTACTATAGAAAACAACGAGTTTTTTATAGTTACAGGAGCAAATATGGCAGGGAAAAGTACGTTTTTAAGAACCATTTCTTTACATATTGTAATGGCAAATATGGGCTTACCAATTTGCGCCACAAAAAGCACATATACGCCAACAAAATTAATTACAAGTATGCGTACAACAGACAATTTAACAGATGATAGTTCTTACTTCTTTAGCGAATTAACACGTCTTAAATTTATAGTTGAAGCTATTAAAGACGACAACTACTTTATTATTTTAGATGAAATTCTTAAAGGAACTAACAGTAAAGATAAAGCTGAAGGATCTAGAAAATTTGTAGAGAAGTTAGTTGCATCAAATGCAAATGGAATTATTGCAACACACGATTTAAGTTTGTGTAAAATTGAAGATGAATTACCAGAAGTTAAAAACTACTATTTTGATGCCTTTATAGAAAACGATGAGTTATCTTTTGACTATAAATTCAAAAAAGGGATTTGTAAAAATATGAATGCTAGTTTTTTACTTAAAAAAATGGAGATTGTCTAATATCTTTTGAAAGATAAAAAGCCTCAAATTCATTTTAGAGTTTGAGGCTTATTAAATTAAAGTAAGTAGTTTTTACTTACGTCTTTTTTTCTTTTTTTTAGATGCTACTTTTTTCGGGTGAACTAGAGTCATTTCATCTATCAAATGAGTTGCTCCAGCATATTTATCTACAATAAACAATACGTATCTAGCATCTACCATAATGTTTCGGCAAATTTCTGGGTCGTAATTCATGTCGCTCATAGTTCCTTCCCAAACACGATCAAAATTTAAACCTACTAAATTTCCGTTAGCATCAATAGCTGGACTTCCAGAATTTCCTCCAGTGGTGTGGTTGGTTCCTAAAAAGCAAACTGGTACTTTTCCGTTTTTATCGGCATAATCTCCGTAATCCTTAGCATCATATAAATCGCGCAATTTCTGTGGTACATCAAATTCATAATCGCCAGGAACATATTTTTCAATAACACCATCTAAATAACTTACAGGTTGGTAATAAACGGCATCTCTTGGAGAATATCCTCTAACTTGACCATAAGTTACACGTAATGTGCTATTAGCATCTGGAAAATAACGTGCATTTGGTAAAGCTTTCATTAAAGCAGTCATATAATCTTTTTGTAATGCGGTAATTGGAGCCATTTTTTGACCATACTCAGCATTTATCGAGTTGTAGAACTCCTCAACCATTGGTTTTGCATATTGGTATGCTACATCGTTATTTAATGCTTTTAAAACATCTTCTTTGTTTCCTTCTAATAATTTTAACGCGCTATCTAAATTAGTAAAAGCAGTTTTGTTATAAATTGTTGGGTCAACATTGTTTGGTTGGTAAAAAGGCATAACGTTTTCAAAGACACCTTTATCTACAGCAACATCGTAATTTTTATGAATACCTTTTAATGTGTTTACAAAACCAGCTTTTGCTTGTTCGTAAGCTTCGGGTTTAGCTTTTGCTGTTTGCTCAAATTGGTATGCTCTAAAGGTAATTTGCATTAACTCGTTAGTTACTAAAAAGACTTCAATAAAGTTTCTACGTTTTATATTTATTGGCGCAAAGTCTTTGTAAAGTTTATCAAATTCTGGTAAGATGTTTCCGTATTTGTTTTCTAAACCTTTTTCTTTTAAGGCTTTTGTAAACTTAGCTTCAAAAGCTTTACGTTCTGCAATAGCATTACTTTTCTTAATTCCTAAGTTTTCTCCAATCCACTTTTTCCAAGCATTTGCAATTCGTGCTTGTTTAGATGCATACTTAATTCTCACATCATCTTTAGCTTTCATATTAGCATCAATCACTTTTAAAGCAGCTTCTCTAATAGCAATATTTGTTGGGTTGTATTCTTTAGTAATATGTTCAATCGCTACAGCTGGTAAATACTCGTCTGTTCTTCCTGGGAAACCAAAAACCATAGTAAAATCGCCTTCTTCAATACCATCTAAAGAAATTGGCAAATGGTGTTTTGGTGTAAAAGGCACATTGTCTTTACTGTATTCTGCGGGCTTATTATCTTTGTTAGCATAAATTCTAAACATAGAAAAATCTCCTGTATGTCTTGGAAAAACCCAGTTGTCTGTGTCGCTTCCAAATTTCCCAATACTTGTTGGTGGTGCACCAACTAATCTAATATCATTATAGCGTTCTGTAACAAATAAGAAAAACTGGTTTCCGTTGTAAAACGATTTTATTTTAGTGTCTTGCCAAGCTTCTTTGTTAGCTACTTTTTGGATTGAACCACTATTTCTATCAATAATAGATTGTTTTTCGGCTTCAGTCATGTTCTCAGAAACACCTTCAAATACTTTAGTCGTTACGTCTTCAATTCTAACAATAAACTCTACGTATAAATCTTCGTTAGGTAATTCTTCATCTAAAGACATTGCCCAGAAACCATCTTTAAGGTAATCGTTTTCTAGGGTTGAGTGCGATTGGATTTCGCCATAACCACAATGGTGATTAGTTAATAATAGTCCTTTATCCGAAATAATTTCGGCAGTACAACCGCCATTAAAATGCACAATTGCATCTTTTAAACTAGAGTTATTTACATCGTAAATATCTTTAGCCGTCATTTTACTACCAAGAGCAGTCATTTCTTTTTCGTTCATACCTTCTAATAACGAAGGAATCCACATTCCGCCTTGTTGTGCCGAAGCTTGAATAGTAATAAAAAGTACTAAGAGTTTTAAAAATTTCATCTTTTAAAAGTTTGATTGGGATAAAGATAAAAAACCAAACCTATTTATTACCTTAGTGTTAAAGTTTTAATAATAATAAAATGAATTTTCTTAAAAAATACACGTTTTTAATAATTGTGTTAATAGTATTTCAGGCTTCGGCTCAAGTTTCTTATAAGAATCAAACTTATAAAGTTAAAGGATCTAAGATTTATATAGATAATGAAGAGGTTACTTCTAAATTATCCGAAATAGAAAAAGAGCAAATTTATATACTTAAAGAAGATGCAATTAATGCAGACAAGATTGCTAGAAAAATAGAAAAAGTAGAAGATAAACGAAAAGACGATTTAAAAGCTGCTGAGAAAGCAAAGAACAAATTAGAGAAAAAGCATAAAAAGACAGAGAAAGCACTAAAAAAACATAAAAAGGAATTAAAAAATAAAGCTAAGGCACAAAAAAAATATAGTAAAGCTGAAGCTAAGTTAGAGGATTTAGAAAAGAAATACACAAAATTAAAACGAAAAGGGAAGTTGTCTGTAGATGAAGAAACTAAGTATTTGGATAAAATTGAAAGTTATAAAAAGAAATTAGCTAAAGCCAAAAAAAAACTTAGAAAAACTTAAGAAATGGGAAGTGATAATATACGTATATCAATTGTTCAAACCAATATAGTTTGGGAAAATACGCTTCAAAACAGGTTGGATTTAACCACTAAAATTAAACTCTTATCTGGAAAAACAGATCTTGTGGTTTTACCAGAATTATTTACAACTGGATTTACAATGCAGCCACATTTGGTTGCTGAAACTATGCAAGGCGAAACCATTTTATGGTTAAAAGAACTTGCCAATAAGTATAATCTTGCTATTACTGGAAGTATTGTTATTAAAGAGCAAGAAGTTTATAGAAATAGATTGGTTTTTGTTGAGCCAAATGGATCATTGGTATATTATGATAAACGCCACAGTTTCTCTCTTGCAGGAGAACAAGAAGTGTATACTTCTGGTGATAAAAAAGTAATTATAAACTACAAGGGTTTTAAAATCTGTCCGCAAATTTGTTACGATTTACGTTTTCCTGTTTTTGTTAGAAACACAGAGCATTACGATGTTTTAATCTATGTAGCGAATTGGCCTAAACAACGTATAGAGGCTTGGAATACACTTTTAAAAGCTAGAGCTATAGAAAACATGTGTTATACTATTGGTGTAAATAGAGTTGGTATAGATGCTAATGCACATGAGTACTCTGGAGATTCTGCAGTTTATAATCTTTTAGGAGAAAAACAAACCCAATTAGAAACCTTTAAAGAAGGTGTTGAAACCACTATTTTATCTAAAAATCATATAGAATCTACTAGGCAGAAACTTGGTTTTTTAAACGATATGGATAATTTTAATTTAAGCTAATTACTCGTTATCTAGAGTGAAATTTATAACTTCATCCCAATTTGCTCTTACCTCAATTTCTTCTTTAGCATAAACAACGCGTTCTGGTTGTTCTTGTTTTAAATAATTTCCAGAATCGTAAATTTTGTTTTTATTGGTGTCAAATAAGACACGTAAATAATAAAGTCCTGGTTCTGTATTTAAAAACTCAATAGGTTCTTTTGCGTTTTTTATATAAACACTGTATTTAACTTCATTTTTTTTATCTACAAGCTGAACAAATATAGGGTAGGTAGCATTTCTTAAAACCACTTTCTTATTTCCATAGCTAGCCAATTTTTTTGTAGCAACTTTAAACTGTAAAGAGTCGTTTTCGTTTCCAAAAAAGTCTGTTAATGCTTTTGGTAATAAATTAATAGTGTATTTATTGTCTTCAGTTTTATCAAACTTAAAACTGTAACTATTTTCTAACTTGTCTAAGTTGACTTTATAATCTATGTTTAAAGTATCTTTATCTGTAATAGTAATAAACTTTCTTTTAATATACTTAAAAGGAATGTTAGCGGTTATTTTAAAGTCTTCATCTAATCTAATTTTACCTTTATTTAAGTCTGTAATTTTTAAAGAATCACGTCTATTATCTTTAATTCTAACTGTAAATGTGTCAATAGATTTAGAATTACTTACTCTAAAAATTAAAGAATCTTGTTTTATTTTAGGTGTATAAAAGTAGTTTAGAGTATCTTTTTCTTGTTGTTTAATTAGTCTGTAATCAAAGTCTTCTGGTACGTTAGATAAATTTTCTATCTTAAAATTTTCGTAGTCACCTGCAAAACCAAACGCTACTTTTTCGCCAGAAACCAACTTTGGTCTAAGTGTTTTATCGTCTATAGCTTCTTTAAATAATTTAATATCGTAAAATGTAGAATCTTGTCCAACAGTTATAAAATCTTCAATAAAACCAATTTTATCGGTGTCTTGTTGAAATTTTTGATCTTCGTTATTGTCTTTAATTGCAACTAACTTATAAGATCCAGCTTTTACATTTTCTAACATAAAATTAGTGGTGCTGTCTTGTGTGTTAGTCATGTATTTAGGCTTCTTTAAATACACTATAGAATCTGTGTAAGTTGTGTCTCTTTCATATAGATTAACTAATACAAATTCTTCTATTTTTCTATCTAAAGCTTCACTAACTCGACCATGAACTTTTAAAGAGTCTATATAGCTTCCTGTAGAAAATACATATCTAAAAAATGGAAAAGCATTTTCTTCATTGTTGTCTACAATACTATTACCAAAGTTAAAACTGTAGGTTGTGTTTTCTTCTAAATCTTGATTAAGTTTAATTTTAATGTATTTGCTTGCAGAACCTAAAGGTGTTATCTCTGGTTCAATATCCATTGGAGGAGAAATAATAAGTTGTTTGCTTAAGTTTTTAATCTTTACGTATTCGTCAAAATAAATTTTAATTTCTTTGCCTTTAAAATTAGTAGTGAAATTTTCTGGTTCAGATTTTACAATTTTTGGAGGTAAAATATCTTTAGCTCCACCCGTAGGATTTCCTCTATTGGCACAGTTTAGCGTAATTATTAAAATAACGACTAAAAAAAGACTGTTATAAATGCGTGTTTTCATGGCTGCAAACTAAATTCTAAAACAAAGAAACAACTTATTTATCTTTTAACGAAAAACAACTTACGCTATTGCTATAACGGCAATACTTATAGTCACTTTTTTGGCTTTTTTTAGTTCTATTATGCAGTTTTCTAAAGTAGCACCTGTGGTAATAATATCGTCTACTAATAAAATGTGTTTGTTTTCTATTAGATTTAAGTTTTTGGTAGTAAATAATTCATCTTTAAATTGCCAGCGCTCCAAGCGTGTTTTTTTAACCTGAGAAGCTGTATTTGTAGTTTTTATTAGCACATTATCTACATATTCTTTTTTTAGATGAAATGCTAATGCTTTACCAAATCCTTCAACTTGATTAAAACCTCTTTTTTTTAGTTTTTTTAAATGAAGTGGGACAGGAATTATCATGTCTACGAAATTATAATTTTCACATTTTACTAATTCTTTACCTAACCAATTACCTAGAAATCTACTAATTTCAGGCTGATTTTTATATTTTAACTGATGAATTAAATGTTGAACGTTACCTTTTTTTTCGAAATAAAATAAAGACGTCGCATATTCAATTTCTGCTCTTCCGTAGAGTGTTTTTTTAACAAAATCGTTATTTGTAAAGTGAAAATTAGTGACAGGTAAATCGTGTCTGCAACTAGTGCAAATCATTTTTTCGTTATCTAAAAGTGGTAACAAACAAGCTTTACAAACTTCAGGAAAAAAAAGATTGAAAATAGCTTTAAACATAAACTTTAAGTCTTGTAATACATCAATTTACAAAAATTTAATTAAAACCTTAATATTTTTGCCAAAGCGTAACCTTATATAACTGTGGTTTTATATTTTTGTAACATGGCAAATCAAGACGATCAATTTAAAAAAGTAATCTCTCACGCAAAGGAGTATGGTTACGTATTCCAAAGTAGTGAAATTTACGACGGATTAAGTGCAGTATATGATTACGCACAAAATGGTGTAGAGTTAAAAAAGAACATTCGCGATTACTGGTGGAAAGCAATGGTGCAGTTAAACGACAATATTGTTGGTTTAGATTCATCTATTTTTATGCATCCAACCACATGGAAAGCGTCTGGTCACGTAGATGCGTTTAGCGATCCTTTAATAGATAATAAAGACTCTAAAAAGCGTTATAGAGCCGATGTTTTAGTTGAAGACTATTGTGCTAAAATTGAAGCTAAAATTGATAAAGAAGTTAAAAAAGCCGAAAAACGTTTTGGTGAGTCTTTTGATAAAGCTGAATTTGTTGCTACTAACGGACGTGTTTTAGGTTATCAAGAAAAAATAGATAGTATTTTAAAGCGTTTAGGCGAATCTTTAACCAATGAAGATTTAGTAGATGTTAAAGCTTTAATTGAAGAATTAGAAATTGCTTGTCCACTTTCTGGAAGTCGTAATTGGACAGAAGTAAAGCAGTTTAATTTAATGTTTGGAACTAAATTAGGTGCTAGTGCAGAATCTGCAATGGACTTATATTTAAGACCAGAAACAGCGCAAGGTATATTTGTGAATTTTTCTAATGTTCAAAAAACAGGACGTATGAAAATTCCTTTTGGAATTGCGCAAACAGGAAAAGCGTTTAGAAACGAGATTGTTGCAAGACAATTTATCTTTAGAATGCGTGAGTTTGAACAAATGGAAATGCAATTTTTTATCAAGCCAGGAACACAAGGCGAATGGTACGATTTCTGGAAAGAAAACCGTTTAAAATGGCATAAAAGTTTAGGTTTAGGAGCAGATAATTACCGTTTCCATGATCACGATAAATTAGCGCATTACGCAGATGCAGCAGCAGATATTGAGTTTAAATTTCCTTTTGGATTTAAAGAATTAGAAGGAATACATTCGCGTACTGATTTCGATTTAAAAGCGCACGAAGAGCATTCTGGTAAGAAATTACAATACTTCGATCACGAAGAAAATAAGAGTTACACACCATATGTGTTAGAAACTTCTATTGGATTAGATCGTATGTTTTTAGCGGTATTTTCTTCATCTTTAATGGAAGAGGAATTAGAAAACAACACAACTAGAACTGTTTTAAAATTACCAGCAGTTTTAGCACCAACAAAAGCGGCTATTTTTCCTTTAGTTAAGAAAGATGGTTTACCAGAAATAGCTAAGCAAATTGTAGATGATTTAAAATGGGATTTTAATGTCATGTACGACGAAAAAGATGCAGTAGGAAAGCGTTACAGACGTCAAGATGCAGCTGGAACACCATTTTGTATTACTGTAGATCACGATACTATAGAGGATAAAACAGTTACTATTAGACATAGAGATACCATGGAGCAAAAACGTGTAGCTATATCAGATTTAAAAGATATTATAGCTCAAGAAGTTGATGTAAAACATTGGTTAAAGAGAATGTAATATTTACAATTTATCAATGTGATAATTTGAAAATACACAATTAAAAAAGTCCCAAATCTGAAATTCAGATTTGGGACTTTTTATTTTAAAAAATTTAAGTTTAGAATCTGTAACCAAAACTAAAGCCAAATTTACCAACAAATTCGCTTCCGCTTATATCTTTATCTGAATTAAAAAGATTTCTACCAAAGCCACCATTTAATTCAAATACAAAATTTCTTTTACTAATCCATTTAGCTCCTAAGCCTAAGCCTAATGCAAAATCTGTTACGTTACCAGCATCTTCTTTGTACGACACGTTAGTGTTTAAATTTGTTATTGTTCTTTCAAGACCATAATTATTTAACATTCCAAATCCTTCAAAAAAGAATCCGGCAGCATATTTTTTACCAAAAAACACACGGTAATAAGGCGATAAATACTTTATATCAATATCATCTGTTAAACCAATAAAAATAGTTGATCCAATAGAACTCTGTTCGTTTAAGTTGTATTCATATCCAGCTTCAAATGCGCCAACTATAAGCATTAATCCGTTAACTTTTATTTCGTGTTTGCTGTTAGAGTCTTCTGTGTTTTCAAGCTCGTCTTGTGCAAATAATCCGCCTGTTGTAATTAGTAGGGCTAGTAGTAATAAGTGTTTCTTCATGGTTAAGCTATTTAATTTTTTGCAAGACTACAATAATTTTATAATATATGAAACGTGTTTTTTTAAGTTTTCAGGTTTTTAACAAAAAAGTCCCAAATCTGAATTTCAGATTTGGGACTTTTTTATGATTTAGTTCTCTAATTACTAGTTAAAAGTAAACTCTGTACATGTTTTAGAGTAGGCATTTTGGATAACTAACTTAACAGCATCTTTAGCTTCTAAAGCTTTTCCAATTAGTGTATTACCATTGTAAATGTCTCCGTTTTGTTTCCATAAAAACGTTTTATTATTGTCTCCTCTGTTAACAATAGCGCGTTCACCTTGAGATTTTCCAATTCTAAAAGATTGAAATTCTCTTTTATATTTTACGCCAGCTGGATAATATGTTTCTGAGTTAAAGTAAGAGTTTCCATTAGAAAATATATAACTAACACAGTTTCCTACTTCGCTTTGCTCTGATATTTTTACTACGTTTATTTGAATAATTTTCCAATCACCAACAAATTTAGTAGCTACTAAATTAATTAAAATAGTACCTTTTTCTGTAATCTGTCCATCAATTGTAGATACAAACTCTACAACACCAGAAATAGTTCCTGCTTTTTCTTTTTGAGAAGTATAAACTACTTCACCTAAAGACATTTTAAAGTTATAGTTGTTGTCTTTAGATTTTTCAACTAACTCAGCTTTAGTTTCTTCTAAATCAGTGGTATTTCTAGTTAAAGCTCCAGTTAAGCCAATATAAGTAGTATTGTTGCTAAATTTTTCGTGCATTAATGCGCTTAATTTAGTTATACTGGTACTATCGTTAAGGGTATTGTTGTATTTAATATATGAATCTAGTAAGGTTTTTACTGGTTTGTCTTGTGCATTACTAGTTGTAAATGCTAGGCAGAATATAGCTAATGCTATTTTAAATGGAGCAAATTGTTTCATGATAAGTTTTAGAATTTTAAAATTTTGGTACAATATAGAAAAAGATTTTTTTAAAAAAGAACTTTGTTATATAATTAAAAGTAAGCTTTTAATTGAATATTTCCTGTATGTATAGCTCTACTGGTTTCGGTTTTTCTTCCAAAATAAGTAAGGTTTAAATCTAAGTATTTGGTAAGTTTTTTTTGTGCTATTACACTCCAAGTTAGATTTCTGCCAGGTTGTAATCCTTCTAATAATTGATAGCCAACAGGGGAATTTGTATTTCCAGAAAACGTATTGTTAATAACATTAAATTCGCCGCTAATAGTTCCTTTTATAGCGTCTTTTGGGGTTAGCCCAAATCCAATTCCATATTTGTTTTGTGCTAAAGCTTCTAGGTTTCCAATGGTATTGTTTTTGTTTAAATATTGATAAAAGATATCAAAATGTGTATTTTCTGTGAGTAAATAAGATAATTTTGGAAATACGGTCTCGCTATCTATATTAAAGTTTTTACTGCTAAAATTTTCGCTTCTACTAATACTATTACTTAAATTGGTTTCAATAGTTACTAGCCAACTTTTCTTAATTTTATGATTGAAATTTAAAATGTGACTTTCCAATTCGTTCTCAACATAACCAAAAGTTAACGTGTTTGAAGATTTGTTATTAAGATAGGAGTAGTTTATAGTATATCTCTGTTTTCCACGATTAAAAAACAAGGTGTTTCTAAAGTTTAATTGTAAACCCAATACATCTTCTTCGTCTTTTCTAAAAGGATTCAAATTAAAGTTGTTTCCTTTTCGTTCTGTTTTTTGGTCTATTAAATAACTAGTTTGGTTATAAAAATGAGAAATTATTTTGTTGATTTTTTTCTCTGAATTAATCCAATTTGTAGGGTTTAAAATTAGCGTTTGACTTAATCTGTTTTGATGCGTTTTTAAAAAACGTTGGTTTGGTAAAAGCACACGAATATATTCTCCTTGATCTTGAAATGGTGCAATTTCAAACTCTTCTAATTCCTGTATGCTATTATTGTTATAATCTATCCAAACATAGGCGCCTTGACCTAATTCAACTTGTAAATAGGTGTAGTCTTGTCTTGGAATTGATCCAGAATTAGTTTCAAAAACCGTATTGCTTTGCACAAAACCTTTAAATAGTTTTTGATTGTATTGTAATCTTGAGTTTAAAGAGTTTTCTTTAGGAATACTATCTGCGGTATAATCTAGAGTTCTATAATTTACAAAAAGACTAAGGCCTGTTTTAGTGTTTTCTATTAATTTAGAATCTATATAATAAGTATTACTAAAATTAACACGTTCTAATTTGTTGTTAACCAAACTATCGTTAACTCTGTATTTATAACCAATTTCGGCAAAAACACCTGTGCTATCTCCAATACCTGTAAAGGCATTGTATGCAATAAATCGCTGACTTACAGCATTAAGTATCTTGGTGTCCTTTGTTATTTTTTTATTTTCTTCAGAAGAAAAGCCTGCGCCAAACCATTGCTTTTTTAATCTATATAATGCGCTGTTATTAGTTCTAAAGAATCTTGATTCCGCATTAACTTCATCTGTATTTAAAACACTTGTATTTGTAGCTAAGTTTAGATTTTTGTATTTGTAGTTAGCGTTTAGAGCGTGCTTATTTCCTTTAAAATTCTTAGAAAAATCTAAATACTCAAACGTATAGTTTAAGTTTAATTGGTCTTTTATCATCCAGTTTAGACCAGAAGTTGCTAATAACTGATTTCCTAAACTTGTTACTAATTGGTTAGCAGTCTTAGGTGTTTCTAAATTCCAGTTTCTGTTAAATTCTACTTCGTATAAACCTTCAATGTTTCTAAAATTTTCATCAATGTAATCTGCATCTGCAAAAACCGATAAACTATTTAGGCTATCTTTTTTAATTAAATCTCTTCGCAAATTTAGTTTTCCTGCAAAACCATTATTGTTATCATCGTCTAAATCAGAAAATAAGTTTAAATCGTTTTTACTGGCAGCAATTTCAAATAACGCTTTTGTTTTTTTACTAAAATCGTAAGTTCCATTAATAGATGCTATTTGTAATTTAGTTGGTGCAATTAGTTGAACAATTGGTTCATGGCTTCCTTGTGGGACACCAGAAATTGGCATAACATATTCAAAAATATTTGAAATTGCATTGGTGCTAATTAAATTATAATTTCCATTTCCTTGTCCAACGTTTGTAAATCTTACGCTAAAAAGATCGTCGTTTGGATCTGTAGAAAATACATAAATAGTTTCTCCGCTTATAACTTCTTTTTTATACAAAACTCTATTTTCGTTATAGGATTCAGCGATTTCAGAATTTGTAACCATTAAATCGGTGTTGTCTCCAGCTTCGCTTAAAATGGTAGCTTGTTCTGCGCTTAAATTTTGTTGTAAAGGATTGTTCTTTGCGTCGCTTTCAGAATAAACCGAAGCAGAAACCTGAAGCTTTTCACTTTTATGTTCTCCACCTGCATAAACCACAAGTCTAGAATAATTACGTTCGCTAAACTGAAAATCTACGGTAACTCTCATTTCCGAAGTTACAGGATATGTAGAGTTAAAAATAATTTCCCCAGCGTTGTAATCTATAACGTAATCCTCGTTTTCTCCTCTTTTTAATGTAATTCCGTTAACATAAACCGTTTCGCTACCAGATATAATAAGTACAAACAATTCTCCATTTCCACCTTGTAGTTTATATGGACCTTGATTTCCTTCTTGCGCTGTAAATTGATACGTATTAAATTGTCCTCTAACCAAAGCCCCAGAAGCAAAAAATTTGGTTTCTTTAGTGTCGTTTCCAATGTTTGCCGAAATTAGTAAACCTTGAACGCGTTTGTTAAAATTAGCAAAGTAAGATGTGTTGTTTACCAAGTCTATGTCTCCTGCTCTTACAGACCATTTATTGCTGTAAAGTTCAATAAAAATCTGATCAAATTCGTTTACATTTTGAGAGTAACCACTTTCTTGTAAAGGCACATTAGCATCTTGAATACTGGCACGTAACGTAATGTTTTCGCTTAATTTTCCAGAAATTTGTAAGTCTAATTCACTATTTAAAACCGAGTTTTGATTGTTTCCAACGGTAACACCACGAGAAATACTTCCAGAAGTGTTTAATCCTTCAAAAGGTATGAACGTTTTTTCTTCGCTTGGTTCTTGAAAACTATACAGTCTTTGCTGATTTGTATTAGATTCTACAATTAAATTAGTGTCTAAACCACGATAAATTCGGGTTAAAAATTCTGGGTATTTTTTATATGAAATAATAACAGTATCCGTTTCAATTTTAGAATTGAATTTAAGCGTAGCTGTTTCGTAATTAATCTTGTAATTTGTAGAGTCTATTAACCGCCCGTTTTTAGTAGTAACTTTAAAACGAACAGGCATAATGCTAAAAGGCTCTATAGCAATAGAATCTGAAATAGCTATTTTTTTAGAACTCACGTTTTGTAAATCGTCTTGCGCATAGACAAAGCAACTTAAAAAGAGTAGAAATGTAAATAGCTTTAATTTCATGATGATTAAACTGCGTTTTTAGAGAATTATTTCATAAAAAATCACAAGATTTATAGTGTAAAAGTAAAGCATTATTTACTTTAGCTAAAATTCATTTTAAAATATCATAATGAAAATTATTTCTTACAACGTTAATGGAATTAGAGCAGCCTTAAATAAAGGGTTTATAGATTGGCTAAAAAGTGCCAACCCAGATGTTATCTGTTTACAAGAAATTAAAGCCAATAAAGAGCAATTAGATTTGTCTTTGTTTGAAGATGCAGGCTATAAATATAACTATTGGTTTTCGGCTCAAAAAAAAGGATATAGCGGTGTTGCTATTTTAAGTAAAACCCAGCCTAACCATGTAGAATATGGAACAGGTATAGAAAGTATGGATTTTGAAGGTAGAAATATCCGTGCAGATTTTGACAACGTATCAGTAATGAGCATGTATTTGCCAAGTGGAACAAATAGTGAAAGATTACAGCATAAGTTTGAATACATGGATTTAATTCAAGAGTATTTAAGCAATTTAAAAAAAGAAAAACCTAATCTAGTTGTAGTTGGTGATTATAATATTTGTCATGAAGAAATTGATATTCATAATCCAAAAATGAAAGGTGTTTCTGGGTTTTTACCTGAAGAACGCGAATGGTTAACCAGTTTTGTAAACTCAGGTTTTACAGATTCTTATAGATTTGTTCATCCAGAAAAGCAAGAGTTTAGTTGGTGGAGTTACAGAGCCAATTCGCGAGCAAATAATAAAGGTTGGCGTTTAGATTACGCAATGGTTTCGGAACCATTAAAACCAAAAATTGAACGCGCTTTAATTTTGACCGAAGCAAAACATAGCGACCACTGTCCAATAGTTTTAGAATTAGAAAAATAAAATTTAATATGAAAAATAGCCTATTAACCTTTGCATTATCAACTGTTTTATTAACCGCTTGTGTATCGCCTAAAGTCTATAAAGATTTAGAAAATAAATACGCAGATCTTAAAAAAGAAAATAACGCCTTAGCTGATGAAAATGCGGCTTTGTTACAAACTAAAAACGCAACATCAAATGATTTTATTAAGTTGAAATCTGAATATGATGAAGCGGTAGATATTAAAAATAAATTAGCAGCAGATTTAGCGGCTTCAAGAACAAATTATAACACGTTAAAAGATTCTTATGATGCCTTGGAGAAAAATAGTTCTTCAGCTTTAGATGAAAACACTAAGAAAAACAAAGAGCTTTTAGCCCAGTTGGAAGCTAAAGAAGATGCATTAGCAGCAGAAAGTGCAAGACTAGAGACACTAAAAGCAGAATTAGAAAGTCGTTCGCAACGTGTAGCAGAATTGGAAAGTGTTATTGCATCAAAAGATGCAGCAATGACAGAATTAAAAAACACTATTTCTAGTGCTTTAACAGATTTTGAAGGAAAAGGATTAACCGTAGAGCAACGTAACGGAAAAGTTTACGTGTCTATGGAAAATAAATTATTATTTAAACCAGGAAGTTGGGCTGTAGGACAAGACGGAACAAAAGCGGTAAATCAGTTAGGAGAAGTGTTAGCACAAAATCCAGATATTTCAGTTTTAATTGAAGGTCACACAGATAACGATCCATTTGCAGGAACAAATCAAATTTCTGGAAACTGGGATTTATCTACAAAAAGAGCCACAGCTATTGTTAATATTCTAGAAAATAATAAAACTATAAAAAGAGACAACTTAACAGCTGCTGGAAGAGGAGAATTTGCGCCAATTGCAAGTAACGAGACTAATGAAGGTAAAGCAAAAAACCGAAGAATAGAAGTTGTATTAACACCAAAGTTAGACGAGCTTTCTCGATTATTAGAAAAAAGATAACTTAATTACCTTAACAAATATTTAAGCCTTTTAGTAAGAATTCTTACTAAAAGGCTTTTTATATTTACAAGACTAAATTTTTAAGAATGAAATATACAACGTTACCAAATACAGATATAAAAGTAAGCAAGATTTGTTTAGGATCTATGACTTGGGGAAATCAAAACACAGAAGCTGAAGGTCATGAACAATTAGATTATGCTATAACGCAAGGTGTTAATTTTATTGATACTGCAGAATTATATCCAGTGCCTGCAACCGCAGAAACCCAAGGTAGAACAAGTAAAATTATTGGAACTTGGTTAAAACATCAAAAAAGAGAAGATTTGGTTATTGCATCTAAAATTGCTGGTAATGGAGATTATACAGCGCATATTAGAACTTCGGGCTTTTCTAAAACAGCTTTAAATGAAGCGGTAAACGATGAGTTAAAACGCTTACAAACAGACTATATTGATTTGTACCAATTGCATTGGCCAGAAAGACAAACGAATACATTTGGAGTAAGAGATTATACCTATAATGAATCTGATAAATGGAAAGATAATTTCAAGTCTGTTTTAGAATCTTTAGATGAATTAGTGAAATCAGGGAAAATTAGACATATTGGGCTAAGTAACGAGAAAGCATGGGGAACAATGCGTTTTTTAAACGAATCTGATAAAAATAACCTTACAAGACCTAAGACCATTCAAAATGCTTATTCACTTTTAAATAGAATTTATGAAGGCGATATGGCAGAAATTTCTCATAGAGAAAACCTAGGGTTGTTGGCTTATTCTCCTATGGCGTTTGGTGTGTTATCTGGAAAATATTTAAAAGGTATTGCTGGAGATAATTCAAGATTAAAACTGTTTCCACGCTTTGCAAGATATAGTAGTGACCAATCTACAGAGGCGACAAGAATGTATTTAGAGTTAGCCGAACAAAATAATATGAGTTTAGCTCAGATGAGTTTAGCTTTTGTTAATCAGAGATCTTTTATAACGAGTAATATTATTGGTGCAACAAGCTTAAATCAACTTAAAGAAAACATAAGTAGTGTAGAGGTAAACCTTTCAGACGAAATGCTTATTAAAATTGATGAAATACATGCTGGAATTCCCAACCCAGCACCATAAGAGTATGTTTTACAGTGCTTAAATGCGAATTTCATATTGTTCAATCGTTGTAGTTTGTGAATTTCATATTTTTTATTAGTAAGTTATTCTAATGTGATGGTAAAGATTTGTCTTTTATTAATTTAGCATAACTTTAATCAAAATTTTATGAATATTCGTTTTTTATTTATTAGTCTGTTTTTTGTTTTTTCGGCTAATGCACAGGTTTATTTAAATGAAGATTTTAACGCTTCAATACCAGCTATTTGGACAATTACTGATGCTGGTGATACCACCGGAGATTCTTGGTTTTCTGGTGTTGCCGGAACTAATAATGATTCTGTTGATGGAACAAATGCGGCAGTTGTAGATAGTGATGCTGCTGGTAGTGGTGTGCATCTAATAGAAACGCTAGTTTCTCCAATTTTGGATACTTCTGGTGCATCAAATTTAATTTTAACATTCGATCAATATTTTAGAAGTCTTTCTGGAGATCAAGGAGTTGTGGAAGTGTTTGATGGAGCAAATTGGGTTGAGGTTTATTCTGTGAATTCAACAACTGGTGCCTCAAATAACCCCGACGTTCAACAAATAGATGTTACTGCCTATAAAAATGTAAACTTTCAACTTAGATTTGTTTATAATGATGGAGATAGTTGGGCTTGGTATTGGATAATAGATAATGTAAGATTAGAAAATATCTTATGTTACGATTCTTCAAATATTCAAATATCAAATATTGCAGGTACAAGTGCAGATATTACATGGGATGATAATGCTTCTACAGAAGAATGGTATATCATTATTCAAGATCAAGGAACAGGTAATCCTACCTCTCCAACAGATATAGTAACAGTTAATTCATTAGATCTTTCAGGTTTAGATTTAAATACAGCTTACGAGGTTTACATTCAAGCAAACTGTGGAGCAGCAAATGGATTTAGTAACTGGATTGGACCATTTAACTTTACCACTTTTAATGTAGATCCAGATACAGCTCAAGCTTTAACGTGTAATTTAGGTGAAGGAATTTCTATTTATCAAGAGTCTTTCGAATTAAATGTTGCACCAGCTAATTGGACTAATATAGTTGTGCCTTACAATGCTTCAAACGATGGGACATGGCAAATAAATACACCTGGTGTAGGAAATAATTTTTCTGGACCAGACCAAACACCAGAGGGAAATGCAAATGGAGCACACTTAGAATTCGAAGGTGGAGGAGGAATCTCTGGACCAGCAGTAACAAGACTAGAAAATATAGATGTTTCTAATGTTGCTGATAGTATGATTTTAGAATTCGATATGCACGCCTATGGAGATCAAATAGGGACTTTAGTTGTTAGGGCTTCATCAGATAATGTTAACTTTACAGATGTTTTTACTTACACAGGTCAGTACCAACCAAGTGCAACTAACGATTGGTTTAGAGCTGGAGCAGATTTATCTGCATATGTAGGTGCAACACTAACTTTAGAGTTTGAATATACAGCAACTGGTTTTAGAAACGAAATTGCTATAGATAATGTTGAGGTTTTAGGTTGTGCAAGTACTTGTTTAATGCCAATAAATGTTGAAGTTTCTAACGCCACAGGTTTAGAAGCTAACGTGTCTTGGACGCCACAATCTGGTGAAACTGCTTGGGAATATGTAGTGGTTGAAGCAGGAACAGGAACACCTACAGGAACACCAATTCAAACCACTTCAACAGATGTGGTTATTGGACCACTAGATCCAAATTTAGATTACGAAGTTTACGTAAGAGCTGTTTGTAACACAACAACAAATTCAAGTTGGGCAGGACCAACATTAGTTCAAAATCAATTAGTATCTAATACATCTGGTAGTGCTGAAGATCAAGGTGATGGTTGTTATTTGATTACGCCAGCACAAAATAGTCAAGCTGGAACAGTTTGGTATGAGAATCCAATTGATTTAACTCAAGATTTTAAACTAATTTTCGATACAAATTTTGGAGCTAATGATTCTGGTGCAGATGGTATGGCATTTGTTATAAAAACAACTCCGGATATCGAAATTGGTTTATCGGGGCAAGGTTTAGGCTACGGAGGAATTGATGAATCTTTAATTGTTGAGTTTGATACTTACAATAACGGATTTAACGGAGATGGAGCTCCAGATCATCTTTCAATAATGGCAAATGGAGAATATAATCATAATAATGTGGGGAATCTTGCTGGTCCAGTAGACGCAGCAGCAGACGGTTCTAATATTGAAGACAATGTTACACATGAAGTAAAAATAGAATGGGAAGCAGCTACTCAAACTTTAAGTGTTTATTTTGATTGTGATTTTAGATTAGAATATACAGGAGATGTTATAACAGATATTTTCTCTGGTGATCCAAATGTGTTTTTTGGATTTACAGGTTCAACAGGAGGGTTTAATAATTTACAACAATTATGTTTTAAGTATATTCAATTACCTGTTCCAGTAAATTTATTAACAGATAGACAAATTTGTAATGGAGATACCGTAACAGACATTGACGCAAATTACGATGGAGCGACTTCATACACTTGGACTCCAGCTACAGGAGTAAGTGATCCAACAATATTTAATCCAACATTTAGCCCAACAGTAACCACTACATATACTTTAGATATTGAAGCTTGTGGAGCAAGTTTAGATTCACAAGAGTTTACTATTTATGTTTCTGAGCCAGAAATTGCTGGTTTTACCTACGAGCCTTCTTGTAGTGGAGCGGTTGCAACAATAGATGCTAATTCAACTTTAAGCGGAACTTTTGCTTTTAATCCTTCTTTAGGAGATGGCGCAATCATAGATGCTAATACAGGAGAAATTACTAATGCAGTACCTGGTGAAACATATACTGTAGATTATATTACTCCTGGAACTTCTATTTGTCCTGGGGTAGATGTGGCTACAGTGTCCGTAACAATAAATTCTCCAGTAGTTTTAGCTCCGGCAACTGATATTACACTTTGTGATTCAGATGAAGACGGTTTTGAAGATTTCGATTTAACCACGCATGAATCGGATTTTCTTAATGGATTAACAGGTGTAACAGTTACTTATTACACAACATTAGGAGATGCAGAAGATGATATAACAGCTAATGCTATTACGAATCCAACCGCATATAATTCAGTTGAAGGAACAATTATATATGTAAGAGTTGAAGATAATGCAACAAATTGTTATTCTGTGACTCAGTTTAACTTATACATTGCAGATTCAGAAACTTTAGATTTTGTTTCTACTATTACAGAAATTCCGGCAAATGGTTCTTCAATTACATTAGAAGTTTCAGTATCTAATTATAATGCAATCACAGATGTTATACAATGGTATTTTGATGGTGTTTTAATTCCTGGAGAAGAAAGTTTAACAATTCAAGTAAACGAAGAAGGTCTTTATGAAATGGCTTTCATTAATAGTAATAATTGTGAAACTCGTATTTTTCAAAATATTACCCAAGAATTAATAGGAATTATCCCACAAGGAATATCACCAAATAATGATGGATTAAACGATAATTTTGATGTAACAGCATTTAATGTTACTTCAATCAGCATTTTCAATAGAAATGGTGTAGAAGTTTATATAAAAACAGATGGTTATACTAATGAGTGGTTTGGACAATCCAAAAATGGAGATGATTTGCCAACAGGAACTTATTATTATGTCATGAAATACGGCGATAATCAAGTAAAAGCTTCATGGGTTTATATTAATAGATAAAAATTGCATCCAAATAAATCAACAATAACAACTAAAAGAATAAAGATGAAAAAAGTCATATCTGTCATCATATTATTACTATGCATTACAGCACAAGCCCAGCAAGATCCACAGTATACGCAGTACATGTATAACATGAACATCGTAAATCCGGCTTATGCAGGATCTACAGGAACCACATCTATAGGGGCATTATACCGTAGTCAATGGGTTGGATTAGAAGGCGCACCAAGTACAGGAACGCTATCTATCCATTCACCAGTAGGTAACCGAGTAGGATTAGGATTATCATTTATAAGTGATGAGATAGGACCCGTAGAAGAGACCAACGCTTATGTAGATTTCTCATATACTATTCCAACAAGCGAGAGCACAAAATTAGCATTTGGATTAAAA